>OLVP01000261.1_pt1 | contig 47379 bp, 35 predicted proteins | sample 1673281 | NCBI WGS metagenome assembly OLVP01 (sample SAMEA3178940, study PRJEB25190) | human gut metagenome | biome: human gut; feature: human-associated habitat; material: faeces | place: Austria | collected 2013
GAAGTCTGGCACTCGCCGCATCCGCCCTTCTTCATGGTATCCTTTAAGGTATTGGCATTTAAAGTCTTTACATGCTTCATTGTACAGTACCTCCTTTTTTCTAATATGTTTTTCCAGTATCTTTCTGTGCCCGATCTTGCAAAAAGATCTCCTGTCAGTGAAGGATCAGCCGCAAAGACAGGTATATGAAAGTCTTCGAAAAAACATTACTATCGATAGAATTATAACATAGGTTATCGGGGCTTGCAACGGTGAATATACTGGACTGTAAACATATTTTAGGAGAATATCTTATGGAAACTAAAGTTATAAAACCTCTGCTGCGCTCTCTTTTTCTCTCCTATGTGCTTTCTGCCCTCTTTTTAGGAGTCCTTGCCTTTGCCCTTTATAAGCTGCGCCTTAGGGAAAGCCTGGTAAACCTGCTGATCTTTGCCGTGTATTTTGCCGCCTGCTTCGCAGGAGGATTTTTTACCGGCAGACGTGTAAAAAACCGCCGCTTTTTCTGGGGACTGCTGTCCGGAATGTTTTATTTTCTGGTGCTTTTTGCAGCCTCCTTCGCCATGGATCCCAAAGCAGCCATTAACGCCGGGCGTTCTCTTCTGGTCCTTGGTGTATGCAGCCTGGGAGGTACCTTAGGCGGGATGTTCAGCTTCTGATAAGACCATGTGCTACAGTTTTGCCATAACATCATATGATACCAGGGTCAAAAGGTCATAAATCCGATGCAAGCTTGCTTGCAGGAGGATTTTTGAACTTGGGACCCGCCAAAAACATGAGTAAGAAGCCATTTTTTGAAGAAAAATGAGCGGATTACGAATGTTTTTAGAATTGCGAGAGTGCAAAGCACGTAGCAATTCGGTATCAGAGGGGTCAAAATACCTTTTGACCCCAACATCATCATATTCAGTCTTTCATGTCCTCTAACAGCTCTGCGGCCAGGAAGACCAGACTGCCCAGAAACACAAAAATATCGCCAAGATTGAATATCACATTTTTAAGACGCTTAAACTCAATAGAAAAATAGTCCACTACATAACCTTTTACCAGGCGGTCATACAGATTGCTGATGGCGCCTCCTAAAACCATGGAAAGGCCGATCTTCTGGGCCACACAGCCCTTTTTTGTAAAAAGAGCCGCCAGTGCGCCTGCAGCTGCAGATGTGACCGCCAGAGGAATACCTTTTACAAGCTGGGGGCGCTCTTTCATAAAGCCAAAGGGAAAACCCGGATTATAGCTTTTATGAATGCGAATAAAACCTTTCGTGCCAGGAAGATCTCTGGGAAATTCTTCAGCGCCTTCCCGTTCTATTTCGTCTTTTATAAATAAGTCAAGAGCGGCAATGCCGCCTGTAAGCCATGGTAAGAACATATTTTGGTCCGTCCTTTCTTGTAAGATCGACTTATGGATACACATTTTCCGTATTTTGCTGCCTGCTTTTATTTTACTATAATCTCCCTATCACGTCCAGTTATACAGGCAATGTTCATAACCCTAAGATCCAGTACATTTCCATGAAAACAGGGGACAGTACAGCCGCAATATACATATGATCCCCATTTATCCCATATACTTACAACAACACAGCTTTACAGAAAGGCACTTCCATGCCCTCATGCACCTTAAATCCTGCTTCTGAAGAAGTGGCAGACTTTATCTATCGCTTCGGATCCCTGCAAAATAACCTCCGCGACCCGGAACAATTTCCCTGTGTAGACTATGTGAGCAATGATTATGCCATTTTTTATACTCCTTTAAACGAAGCGCTGCCGGTCTCCCTGGAACGTTATCCTTACTACAGCATCCCCGGTCTTTTTACCCTTTTAGATGACTCTGCCATGGAAGCTTCCGGCATTCTGGCAGCTTTACAGACACCAGCTCTTTCTAATATGGGCAAAGGCGTTCTCGTCGGCATCGTAGATTCCGGCATTGACTATACCAGCCCTGCTTTCAGAAATGAAGACGGCACCACCCGCATCCTTGGGATCTGGGATCAGACACTGCCGGAGGACACTTCTGTTCCGACTTCCGGTGTACCTGACTATTATCCCATGGGCGGTGCTTCTTATGGAACGGAATTTACCAGAGAAGATATTAATTCAGCCCTTGCATCTGATGATCCATTTTCCCTTGTGCCGTCAAAAGATGCCAATGGCCACGGCACCTATTTAGCCGGCCTTGCAGCAGGAAGATCATTTCCCCTGCAAAATTTTACAGGTGCTGCCCCTATGTCAGATCTTGCCATAGTAAAATTAAAGCCCGCAAAGAAATATCTGCGGGACTATTACCTGATCCCCGAAAAAGCAGATGCTTTTCAGGAAAACGATATTATGATGGGTATTAAATACCTGCGGGTCCTTGCAGACCGGTTCCGCCAGCCCCTTGTTATACTTCTTGGTCTTGGAAGCAATTACGGCAGTCATACCGGCAGTTCCCCCTTAAGTCAGGTAGCCCAGAATTACGGGGGATTTTTCGGCATTGCCACTGTGATCGCAGCGGGAAACGAAACAGGGCTTGCCCACCACTACGCAGGAAGGCTTTCCGCTGACACCTCTTATGAGGATGTAGAACTGAGGGTTGGAAAAAAAGAAGCAGAACGGGGATTTATCCTGGAGCTGTGGTCCTCTGCCACAGAACTTTATACAGTAGGCTTTGTTTCTCCCGGAGGAGAGCGGATCAACCGCATCCCTATTTTAGCTAACAATGAAACCAGGATCCCATTTTTACTGGAAAACACTACGGTCACTGTAAATTATGAGCTGATCGAAGCAGGAAGTGGCAGCCAGCTGGTATCCATGCGCTTCGAAAAGCCCTCTGCAGGTATCTGGACGATCCGTGTATACAATACACAGTTTCTCACAGGAGATTACCACATGTGGCTGCCGGTCCAGGGCTTTATCTCTGATGAAACAGTATTTTTAAAACCAGATCCATCCAATACCATCACTGTACCTGGAAACTCCCGTCTCCCTATTACAGTAGGTGCATATGATCACAGGAATAACAGTATCTACATCCACTCCAGCCGCGGCTACATCAGCAGGGATTCTGTAAAACCGGATCTGGCAGCACCGGGAGTAGACGTACTTGGACCTGCCAATACCTCAGTCCATTCCGGTATCCTAAAAAACACACAGACATTCACCCACCGCACCGGTACCAGCGCTGCCGCTGCTATTACTGCCGGAGCAGTGGCCAATCTTTTAAACTGGGGCATTGTAATGGGAAATTACCCCACAATGAGCGAAGCCTCTATTAAAAGCTACCTCATCCGGGGCGCATCCAGAAATCCGTCCCTTTCCTATCCCAACAGGGAATTTGGGTATGGTACTCTGGACCTGCTGCAGACCTTTCTCAAGTTGCGGGAATAACAGAAAGATCGGTTTACATCTGACGCATCTGGATCAGAGGGCCGCCTTTCTTCTCCAGATAAGGTCTTGTGACTACCACAGACCCAATATTCGGATCTTTTGGTATCTCATACATAATATCCAGCATAAATTCTTCCAGGATGGCCCTCAAAGCCCTTGCGCCGGTCCCACGCTTTAATGCTTCCTCTGCGATCCAGGAAAGGGCATCATCTTCAAACACCAGCTTCACCTCATCCAGCGCCAGAAGCTTCTCATACTGGAGCAGGATAGCATTCTTTGGCTCCTTTAAAATACGGATCATCATATCCTTATCCAGCCCCTTTAAAGTAACAGTCACAGGCAAACGTCCTAAAAACTCCGGTATCATGCCAAAGGTGCGCAGATCTTCATTGGTCACATGGCTCAGGATATCAGGATCATTGTCATAGCTGTCTTTCAAAGCAGCTCCAAAGCCCATGGAAGACTTCCTGGTCAGGCGCTCCTTAATGATATTTTCCATATCAGGGAACGCGCCGCCACAGATAAACAGGATATTATCCGTATTTACAGTAGCCATAGGTGTCATGGCATTCTTCTGGTTGGAACCTACCGGCACTTCTACTGTACTGCCTTCCAGAAGCTTTAACAGCTCCTGCTGCACAGATTCGCCGCTTACATCCCTGGTGTTGGTCTGCTTTTTCTTGGCTATCTTATCGATCTCATCAATAAAGATAATACCTTTTTCCGCACGCTTTACATCATTTCCCGCAGCTGCTAAAAGCTTGGAAACAACACTTTCAATATCATCGCCAATATATCCGGCCTCTGTAAGGGAAGTAGCATCTGCAATTGCCAGAGGCACATCTAAAAGCTTTGCCAAAGTCTTTACCAGATAGGTTTTTCCGCTTCCTGTAGGTCCGATCATTAAAATATTAGACTTTTCGATCACAACACCATCCGGATCCGTTCCGCCTAAAAAGGCACGTTTATAATGGTTATAAACCGCCACAGCCATAACCTTCTTTGCCTTGTCCTGGCCAATCACATATTCATCCAGTTTTCCCTTGATAATATGGGGTGCCGGAATATCCTTCATAGTCAGCTGCTTTTCCGGCTCCTTCTTCTTTTTTAATTTCTGCCGCTGGGGGATCTCATTTACCGGCGGCATCTGGGTGAGATCACTGAAATTCATGCCCATATAAGGCATATTTGGCATGTTTGGCATTTTAGAAAAATCCATACCGCCTTTTGTCACTGTATCAAAAGCCTTCTGCATACAGTCATGGCACAGGCACATGCCACCTGGCATAGTTATCATCGGTCCCGCTTTGCTCTCCGGTCTGCGGCACATGTAGCAGATCTTTTCGTAATTATCTGCATTATCACTGCTGCCATGAGCAGCCTTATCTTTATCCTGACTGCCATGGGCAGCCTTATCCTTATCCTGAATATCCTTCAGGTCTTCATCTTCAAAATTCTTATCTTCCACCATTTTTCTCCTTACTGCTTGCCACTTACCACAGATCCCGGCAGTCCGGTCAGTGTTACAGGGATCTGTATTTCCTTATACTGGCCATCTTCCTGGCGCTGTACCAGCAATTCTATGGTTTCGCCTGCTTCATAACCTTTTAAGAGCTTCTGCAATTCCTGCATGCTCTTTACAGTCATTCCATCTAATTTAGTAATGATATCCTTTTCCCTGAGCTGGGAATCAGCTGCCGCCCCGTCTTTCAGTATCTTGTATACATAAACACCCTTTGGCATACCAAAAGCAGCTGCTGCATCCTCATCCACAGTAGTTCCCTGTATTCCCAGATAGCCCCGCTTTTCTTCCGCGACCTCAGAACGTGTTTTCCTGTTCATCAGTTCATCTAAAATATCCTGAACACCGGAAACAGGAATGGCATAACCAATGCCTTCTACCTCTGTAGATGAATATTTAGCCGCATTAATGCCAATAACCTCTCCCTTCATATTCAGGAGAGCACCTCCGCTGTTTCCAGGATTAATGGCTGCGTCTGTCTGAAGCAGCACTCTTGTATTACCATCGGAAGTCTTTATTTCCCGGTTCAGCGCGCTTACATAGCCTACTGTAACAGACTGTCCATATCCAAGGGCATTTCCAATAGCGATCACTCCCTGACCAACCTTTAAGCCATCTGAATCTCCCAGCCTTGCAACTGCTATCTTCTCTTTCGTTTCCTGTGGGATCTGATCCAACGGAACAGAAATAACTGCCAGATCTGTATCTGGGTCCGTTCCCTTTACAGCTGCGTCTACTGCTGTATCATCCACAAAGGTGATCTTTAAGGACACTGTATCCTGTACCACATGATTATTAGTAACGATCAAAAGCTCTGTATCGTTTTCCCCAATAATAATACCGGAGCCGCTGCTTGGCACTTCATAGGACTGGCTTCCGCCTCCAAAAAACCAGCCAAATCCAAAATCCGGCATCTGGTAAACTGCTGTACTGGCAACTGCCACTACCGCAGGCATGGCCTCTTCTACCACCTGTGAAACATCTGTAGCCGGTGCCGGGACTGCTGGCACTTCAGGAAGGATCCCCTGTATATTTCCACCTGGAAATGGCTCAGGCAGCAGTTCTTCTCCCTGTTCAGGCAGTTTCTCATCTGATGAAACAATGGCAAAAAACTGGGAAACCATTCCGGAAGATGCGATCTGTACACCTGTCATCACTGTTCCTGCCACAGTTCCAAAAAGGACTGCCGAAAGAACGATCCATGCCGTCTTTTTCAATAAACTGTTTTTCCTCATGTATGTTCGTCTTCCCTTCTTAAAAAACTAACGGACATGTCACCTGAGGGTGACATCATCATTTTATACTGAATCTATCATTTCAGCAAGTGCAGAATATGGAAGTAAAAAAAGAGATCCCGCAGACCATACTTTCGCGGAATCTCTTCATTTATCCTTTACAGCCCAGACATATGCCGGTCTATAACATCTATTCTCACACTCACATCAGGCTGCCGGTACGATCATCGCTCCCGGACCGCCTGTATTCTCTTCCTGAATGCTGTTTTCAGGGCTGAACTGTGAAGCTGCTGTTGTCTCACGGCTTCCAGGACCAACTGCTTTGGTTGCAGCCTCTGTTGTTGCCGCTTCTGTAGCAGGTGAAGGTGACAAAGTACCGCTTGGAACTGTAGGCTTTAAACCTTCACTGGATTCTCCCGGATGAGGCGCCTTTGTGGTCTCTCCCGGATGTGCCTGGCTGGTCTCACCTGGATGCAACGAGCTTTCAGAGCTGTGTCTGCTGGTCTGTGGAATATAATCTTCCGGCGGATCGATCACATTTCCATCCTCATCTGTTTCATACTCAAAATCAGTTTCGCCGTCAATGATGCTCTCATCCACAGCTGAGGTGCTTTCATTGTTCGTATCAGAAGAAGAGCTGCTTTCTGAATTATCCTTCTGTGTACTCTTTTCATCTGTTTTGGCTTCTGTTTCCTTTGGAGTATAACCACCACCGGTTCCAACATCACCAACTGGCTTTCCTTCCTTGTAAAGACCTGTGTCAGATGCGATCTGTGCACTGATCTTCTTTACCATATCACTTGGTGTGTAATTCTCATCATTAAAGAGGAACTTATGAAGAGAGATCACGTTGCTCTCCAGTGTCTGCGGGATAACACAGTCACCCTTTTTCCCCATAGTCACATCACTTCTTGCCTCAGGGAATCCTGCTGTCTCTCCAATATGATAACGGGTCAGGTTCTTTGCTGCCGGGATCACATCATCCAGAGTGACACTGCTTAAGATCTGTGGGAATACAACTTCCATTACATTATTAACAACTGAGAAATTTGCCTTTTTAAGCTTGTCAAAGCTTAACTGGATGATCTTTCTCTGACGTTCAGTTCTTGCAAAGTCTGTATCCATTTTCCTAAGACGTGCATAGGCAACTGCCTGGATGCCATCTAAATGGTTTAGTCCGGCGCTCTTTAACTGGTAAGAACCAACACCGGTAGAATTTACAGTCTCTGTAATATAGGCATTGATATAGTAGAACTCTGCCTTGCTCAGCTCTACGTCCACACCGCCTAAAATATTAATAGCATCTGCCACTGCCTTCCAGTTAAAGGTAGCATAATCATCGATCTCCAGATCCAGGTTCCTATTTAAGGCCTCTACTGCCTGCTTTGGACCGCCTCTGAAATATGCCTGATTGATCTTATTATAGCCGTTCTTATCATCCACGTTCAGATAAGTATCCCTGAAAAGGCTGACTAATTTAATCTCGCCGGTTTCCTGGTTGATATTGCAGATAATGATAACGTCGGACATATTTCCTTTTCCAACAGAACTGTCACGGCTATCCACGCCAAACAGTGCTACCGTCCAGTAGCCCCTCATTGCCTGCTCTTTTTCCATGGAAATATAGGGGTTAGTCATATCTGCCTTATTAAACTCTGTATCTGTCTGCATCAGAGACATCATACGCTTTCCATACCAGCCTGCGCCGATAAGGGCCAGGGCAATGATCTCGGCCACAATAAAAATGATAATCGTCCTTAAACGGCTCTTTCCGGCCCCGGCAGCTGTCCTGCTGCCTCTTCCTGTACTGCCTCTTCCTATGCTTCTTCCTGTGCTGTCTGTCCCTGAAGTTCTGCCTGTGCGTCCGGAAGACGGGTATTTCCTTCCTTCTTTTCTGCGGCTGCGTCCTCTTTTCAGTTCGTCATCCGTCTCAAATTCGTTGTCAAAATCGTGATTCATGTACATTTCCTCATTGTAATGGTAACGGTTTTCGCTATGCGCTGTATCAGTGATCAGTAGGCATTCTTATTAATAAAGCCCTTGAATATAGTCAGGAACATGATCTTAAAATCAAATCCCAGACTCCAGTTTTCAATATAATACAGATCGTGTTCGATCCTCTTTGTAATAGAAGTATCACCCCTGTAACCATTGACCTGTGCCCATCCTGTAAGACCCGGTCTTACCTGGTGCTTGATCATATAACGTGGGATCTCTTCCTTAAACTTTTCTACAAAAAGAGGCCGCTCCGGTCTTGGGCCTACCAGACTCATATCCCCGATGAGGATATTAAAAAACTGAGGCATCTCATCAATGCTTGTCTTTCGTATAAAACGTCCAACCGGAGTAACCCGTGGATCATGTGGAGTAGTCCACTGCTTTTTCTCCTTGTTTGGATCCTGGACTTCCATGGAACGGAATTTAAACATTTTAAAAGGACGGTTGTGCAGTCCGATGCGCTCCTGACTGTAAATGACCGGTCCCGGAGAAGTGATCTTGATCAGTGCTGCTGTGATCAGCATAAGGGGTGAAAACAGAGTGATTCCAAAGAGTGCCCCGAAAATATCCACACAACGCTTTACCGTAGCATTAAATACATTGGTCAGCGGCACATGGCGGATATTGATCACAGGAAGTCCCTGAAGATCTTCCATATAAGGGATCGTAGGGATAATATTATTGTAATCCGGAATAAATTTCGTATGCACGCCGGATTTTTCACAGGCTGCTACGATCTGTTCCAGATTTGCGTACTCACCGATACTTAATGTAATAACGATCTCATCTAATGTATTGGCAGCAAGAAATGTCTCCAGATGGGAGATCGGTCCTAAAACCGGGATCTTCTTATAAACATAGCCTGGATCTTTATGGTCATCCAGGATCCCCTGGATGTGGTATCCCCATTCCGGATTTAAGGATACCCGGTCAATAAAACCTTCTGCCGCACGGCTGTAACCGATCATAAGCACATGCTTCTGATTATAGCCATTGGTACGCAGAGAGCGTAAAAACAGACGGATCGCCAGTCTCTCTCCTGCCAGAAGAAGAATATTCAAAGCAAAAAACACCAGGAGCATTCTGGTCGAGAAATACCCCAGATGAACAATAAAGCTTCGTCCGCCGAAAAGGATCAGCGTAAAAAGCATCAGACCGATCACATTTGCCTTACAGATATTGGCAAATTCGACCCGTCTTCCCTGGATGCGTTTGGGTACATACAGGTGAAAGCAGCCGTTTAAGATCAGATAAACAGGAACAATAAATATAAGAGCCACAAAATAAGGCCCCGGCTCAAGGGTGGCCCCCCTTAAAGGCACCACCTTACCGCTGACGATAATAAACCACGCCAGCACATAGGCTGCTGCTGTCACCACTGCATCCAGAAGCACCTGAACATGGTTCAGGCTTTTCTGGTTATCTTTAATCATTGTATATCACCTTTTGTTGGATTCCTGGTCCGCTCATTTTCCCGGTCGGGGAAAATAGCTGTTCATTCAAAACATTATACATGATACATTCCCATTATTCCATAGCTTTTCTCTTAAAATTATAATAAAATTTGTGCTTCTTGTTTTCATGAATGATGGAAACAAGAAGATGTAATGGCTGAACTCACAATTTTGCCGCCTGTCTCGCCAAAAATTCCCGGATATACAGCAGGGTTCCGGTACATAACCCCCACTCAATAGCCAAATAATTTTTCAGATGCTTCTTATCATATTTCACTTTTCTGCACTGTTTTGCAGTTTTAAATCCCTCTTTTAAACCGTCAATGTAATCCTTTCCAAAGCCGATCTTCCTGAAAAAAGCATATTTTACCAGAATTCCAAGTCCCAGGGGAAGACTGTTTAATACCAGCTGGAAAAGGGGCATGTTTTTATAATTCAGATACACATTATTCCTTGCTGCCAGACGCACCTTAAAGGAATTATAGCGGGAACCACTGGTGCCGCTTCCTACATGATAAACGACCGCTGTGGGACAGTAAATATTATCATATCCATAGATACGGGCCCTGTAGCCCACATCAATATCTTCCAGATATGCAAAATGCATCTCATCAAAATAACCGATGGTCTCAAATACCTCCCTGCGGTAAATAGCAGCCCCGGCACAGGCAGAAAATACTCGGCAAACATGGTTATAGCCGCCGGAGGGCCGTCCCACGCCCCTTTGAAAAGCCCATCCCATAAGAGTATACATATCTCCCGCATCATCCATTTTGCTGTAGTCATACAGCTGGATCATCTTGCTGCTGACAGAAAATATCTTCGGCGAACGCTCAATGGCCTTTATCATTTCCCCGATATAATGGCAGTCCGGCTCTGTATCATTATTTAAAAGGATCACATAAGGTGTTTTTGACGCCCTGATCCCCACATTGACAGCTCCGGAAAATCCGGTGTTGGTCTCAAGGAAAATACTTGGGATCTCATGTTCCTTTAACCATTCCACACTTCCGTCCCCAGAGCCATTATCCACCACCAGGATCTCAAAATCCCGGCAGAGCTGCATCTCCAGCGCCTTAAAGCATGGCTCCATAAACTTAAGTCCGTTATAATTGGGTATAACCACCGTTACTTTCGCAGCATTACTCATCACTGTTTTTCTCCTCAGGTGCAAACTTGTCATAAACAGACAGGTCATATGGCTCTCCGATCTTTTCTTTTAAGAGATCGCGAAGAGCAAAATTGGACTTTCTAAGGGTCAGGTTGGGGTTGTAGTAAGGATCACCATTTTTAATGATATCCGGCCACTTCTTAATGAAAATAGCCACTTCCCTGTTAAATCTGGCCACCTTCTCCGGTGTATCTTCCAGACCTCTGGACTTGGACTCATAATGGTAAAGGGTTGCATAAGGTGCATACACTACCAGTTTTCCCAGCGCCCGCACTTTCATGCAGTAATCAATATCATTAAAGGCAACTGCCAGCTCGGTACTTAAACCGCCAACTGCCTCAAACACAGACTTTTTAGTCATTAAGCAGGCTGCAGTAACGGCGCTGTAATCCTGGGCACACATTGCCCTGTGGAAATAGCTGTTTTCTGCCTTGTGAAGACCGATAAAGGTATGTCCTGCAATACCGCCAAAGCCAATAACAACGCCTGCATGCTGGATGGTATCATCTGCATACAGCAGCCTTGCGCCTGCAATGCCAACGTCCTCTCTCTGGCAGAAACCAAGCATTTCCCGTATGCTGTCAGGCTCCAGCAGCTCTGTATCATTATTCAGAAGAAGCAGATATTCGCCCTTTGCAAAGGATGCGCCGAAATTATTGATAGCAGAATAATTAAAGCCCTCTTTCCAGGTAACTACATGGAACGCCGGATGCTTTTCTTCCATTTCCTCATAATAAGCAAAGGTCTCCGGCTCTGTACTGTTATTTTCCACAATAATAAATTCCAGGTTCCGGTAGGTAGATTTCTCTAAAATAGAGCGGACGCACACATCCAGATCCCTACTGTGATCCTTATTGGGGATAATAATAGAAACTAAGGGTTCCCCCTTGATCTTAAAGGTAGTATGGTAAATACCATAATCTACTCCTTTTTCCACTTTCTCTGCTGCAATTCCCATACGCTCATAATGAGCCATAATGGCTCTGGCTCCCGCCTCAAAAGCATACATCTTGCTTTCCGGGTTGCTGGCAGTTGATCCCTGATGGCAGCGCCAGTGATACAGCACCTGGGGAATGTGGACGATTTCTTTTGCCTGTTCTGTGCAGCGGAAGATAAAATCATAATCCTGCGCCCCGTCAAATTCCTGTCTGAAGCCGCCCACCCGGTCCAGTAATTCCTTTTTTACAACAAATAAATGACAGATATAATTTACACTGGTAAGCAGATCCGGGTTGAAATCCGGCTTAAAATGGGGATCAAATAAGGCTTTTCCGTCCATATCCAGCTTATCTTCATCAGAATACAGCACATCACAGTCCGGATGCTTATTAATAGCCTTTGCCACCTCATAAAAAGCCTGGGGCGGAATGGTATCATCATGGTCTGCCAGGATCACAAAATCACCGGCTGCCATAGAAAGGGCCCCATTGGTATTTCCTGCAATGCCACGGTTTCCCCCTAATATCTCATAATGGATACGGGAATCCTTTTCTGCATATTTTTTCAGGACCTTTTCCACATCCTGACCTCTTGGGCTGCCGTCTGCAATGCAGACCTCCCACTGTCCATAGGTCTGGTCCAGAATAGAGTCTAACATTTCCTTCAGATACCGTTCCGGTGTTTTGTATACCGGTATCACCACGGAAAATAAAGGCTCATACTCAAAATGAGTCTCCCTCTGGGCCTTTAAGTCTTCTTCTGTAGGCTTTGTCAGGTCATACCACTCACCGTAGTCGTAATCATTGTCCAGTCCCTGGATCTTGTGACAGGACTTTTTAATAAGGGCACGAAGACCATTTTCCTTCCAGAAATCAAGGGCAACGTGGACTGTTTCCATGTTCATCAGATCCTTGATCTTTTCCATGCGCTTGTGGGCCACACTGGCTCTCTTTGTGATCAGTTCTTCATTATATTTGATCTTTGCCTGTCTGCCGTCACAGCGGATCAGCAGCCAGTAGCTTTTTCCCCGCTCATAAGGAAACTGGATATCAAAACCAAATTCCCGGTCGATCACTTTCTTAAAATAAATCTGGCTTACATCATCTCTTCTGGTAGAGACCATTTTGCATTTCACCGGCTGGTGATGTTCATCCTCTACCCGGAAAGTGACCTTGCTCTCCGGTGACTTTCCCAGTGCCCAGCCGTTTAATGTGATCGAATTTTCACGGATACGGACCACATCTACCTTATACTTCATTTTCCTTACCGTCCTTTGTATCTACGTCCTTTGTATCTACGTTCTTTGCATTTACGTTCTTTGCATCTACGTTCTTTGCATTTACGTCCTTATTGGCATTTTCCCTTTTCTGGTCAAAATTCAGTCTTTCTTCTTCAATGACCAGAGGACGCTTCATCACACGCTGGTTGATACTCATAATATACTCACCCAGAAAACCAATGAAAAATAACTGGACAGAGCCTAAAAACAGCATTCCAATGAGCATTGGCGCCATACCTGCCGGGAAACGGTCCCACCAGATCAGCTTCATTACCAGATAAACCAGTGCAATGATCATACTTCCTGCTGCGCAGATACCGCCGAAAATAGTGGCCAGACGAAGTCCCTCTTTTGTATAAGAAGTAACACTTAACATAGCCGCATCATAAAGACGGTAAAAGTTGTTGTGTGTCTTACCTGCACGGCGTTTTGGCTGCTCATAAGGGATCTCCTTACGCTTGTAGCCAAGCTCTGCCACGATACCACGTAAAAATGGCGTTGGATCATCTAATTTGCGCAGGATCTCAATAAATTCCCTGTCATAAAGGCCGGAGCCTGTGAAATGCTCGATCTGCTCTACCTCTGACATCTTTTTAATGACCTTATAATAACAGGTACGAAGCCAGTACATAACCTTATTTTCCTTGCTGCTGGTCTTAATACCGATAACGATCTTATAGCCCTTTTCCCATTCATGGACATACTTTGGTATCATTTCTACCGGGTCCTGGAAATCCGCTACCATTTCAATCACACAGTCACCTGTCACCTGAAGCATGCCATAGTAGGGGGAATTAAACTGACCGAAGTTTCTGGCATTAAAAATAGCCTTTATCTTCGGATTCTGCCTGCAAAGCTCCCGGATCACATCACGGGTGCCGTCAGTGGAATCATTATCAATAAATACAAGCTCATAGTCATACTGGGGCAGCTCCTTCTCTATAATATCGGTAACTGCCTTGCTGATAGGGCCTGCATTTTCCACTTCATTATAACAGGGAATCAATACACTGATCTTTTTCATAGGTTTTTGTTCTCTTTCTCTTTTTTCATCATCGTCTCAATGCCTTTACGGAAGGTAAATCTTTCCTGCCAGCCACCGGTAAGCAGCATAAGGCGGGAAATATCCGGCTTTATGGAAAGCGCGCCTTCTTTTGCCTGGACAAAGGTGCCATATTCCAGTTGGCCTGCGCCGCCGGCAATGGTATGGATCTCCTCAACAAAGTCCTTTAACACCCTGGTGTCCTTGCCTGCAATATTTACGATCGTATTTACAAGTCCGTTTTTCTTAAACCCTTCCTTTGCTGACTGGGGCAGATGTGTATACAATTCATATACAGCTTCCACTGCATCATCAATGTACATAAAATTCCACTGATGCCTGCAGGCGCTTAAAGAAACCTTGTTTCCCGCCGGAAGCTCCCGGACCAGTGTTGAAATAATAGACCAGGGATGATCCCCTGTTCCATATACACTGAAAAAGCGCAGATGCACATAATGGAGTCCCAGGTCTGTGCAAAGAGGTGCTGCTTTCTGGTAGAACTCCCATTTTGCCTTTCCATACTGGTTTACAGGATGACAATCAATATCCTCCTGCATAAAACCGTCTGTCAGGCCATATTCCACTCTGGAACCGGCATCCATAAACATGGTACAACCAAGCTCCTTTGCTGCACGGATGCATTCTAAAGAACCGGCCACATTTTTTGCCTGAACCTGTGGCGAGTCGATCTCCTGACGGTTTACACCACCCCAGGCAAGATGAAAGAAAGCATCTGCCTGTCCGATCTGGCCTATGCAGTCCATTACATTGCTTAAACCACAGGAAACCATATGAAGTTTTTCATCCTTTGGAAGTGCCTCTAAATGGCTGGACTCCGGACGCACCAGTGCAAAAACCTCTGCCCCTTTCTCCAAAAACAGTTTCGCCAGATTACTTCCAATAAAACCAGTAGCTCCTGTTATGACTATTCTCATTCCATTTCCCCCTAAACCATTTCCAGATGATTGGAGCGCATGGCACGTATCTCTATTTTATCACCAAAACGTTCTCTGATGATCTTTGCGATCTCGTCTGTATAGCCGGGAGCTGTGATCACAATGGCATCTACCGGATGTTCTTCAAAATGATCCGGCGGTACAATCGGCAAATGAGAAGCAGGAGCAAATTTGCCATGCTTAAACGGAGCAGAATCAATAATATACTCCACATTTTTCCCAAGGCTGGTAGTAGCCGCCAGGGTAAAGCCCTGATGACTGGCACCCCACATACATACCTTCTTGTTCCATGCCTTCAAATACTTCATATATGTGTCCATTTCAGAACGCAGGTTTACATAACAATCAAGGAGGTTTTCTGTCTCCATCTGGGGACGCTTGCGCACCACCAGAGATAAGGTATCCCTGTTGACCATAGACGCCTCTAACACTGCAAAACCGCAGCGCTCCATAAGAGAGGTAAGAGTATCAAAGGTATAATACGCAATGTGGTCACGGATCAGCTCATAATAGCTGCTGTGTTCCATAATATACTCAAAGCTGGGCACAGTGACCAGTCCTATGGCATCATCTTCCAGATTATTCCAGATGGCCCTGAGCATAGTCACCGGATCCGGCTGATGTTCCAGGAAATTAAAGGACAAAAATACATCGTAAAGTCCCCCTGGGATCACTGTATCCTCTGTCTCTGTAAAGCCCTGTACCACATCAATGCCCTTGCTCTTTGCCAGCTTCACCAACTCCGGATCATGTTCCATTCCATGGACCTCTACCGGAAATTCCTTTAAAACCTGCAAAAACTCCCCTTGTCCGCAGCCAACTTCAATAAATCGCCTGCCTTCCAGGTGATAGGTCTCTATGAGATGTTTATACTGCTTTCTGCGAAGCTCTGCCATAGTGGTAGAATATCCACCGGCACGGATCACATCCCGGTAATAATCCACAGGCTCGCAGTCAAACTGTACCAGACCACAGCCGCTGCACTGGCATAGATCCAAAGTCAGTCCCTTATCTGCTCCCACATGGTCTGCATCAGGCATATGCTGTGCAGATGCCGGCATATTATCTAATGTAAGAAGCGGGGTCTCCCAAAGAGGAGCTCCGCAGGCAATACAACGTTTCATTTAACCTGTTCTCCTTTTATAGTCTCCAAAATTCCTTCTTTAAATGATACCTGCTGACGAAAACCAATGGCATTTTTCAGCTTGCTAAGCTCCGGCATCAGGGAAACACAGCCTTCTGCATTTGGCGGCCGGTACCCGAACTCATAGCTTCCTTTTTCACCGCAGATCATAAATAACTCTTCTATATACTCTTTTAAAGGTCTTGTATCTTCTCCTGCCACATTATACACGCCTGCTGCGGCTTTGCCAAGAAGAAGTTTTACCAGTATCCTGGCTGCTTCCCCTACATACAGGAAGTTCCACTGCTGGGTACATGGCCCCATTTCCATATGTCCGCCGGATAAAAAGGTACGGATACAGGTCTCAATAAGGGACCATGGATGATCACCTGGGCCATATACACTGAAAATGCGGGTATGGATGTAATCTACCCCCAGTTCCTTTGCTGCCTTCGATGCCTGCTGATACACCAGTACCTTATCCTTTCCATATTCAGATACAGGATGACACTGCTGTTCCTCTTTCATCCAGCTATCACAAATCCCATATTCTGCCTGTGAGCCGGAAAACAGGAAACGGCTGCAGCCAAGAGCCGCCGCTGTATAAAGAGCCTGAATAGCATAACCAATGTTCTTTTCCTGCAGCTTTACATCCTTTCTCTTGTCACTGCCTGCGCCGTCCCAGCCTAAATGAAGCCATGCTTTTGCCTGCAATTCCTCTTTATTGTAAATTTTTTCCAGTCTTTCAATCTCTCCCAGCTCACAAAAGCAAAGTTCCAGATTTCCAATGCTCTCTCCTTTTTGCTCTGCCTGCTGTTTTAAATCCTTAAAAAGCTCCTGTAATGCCCCGGCCCCGGCAGATGCAGGCCGGGATACTGCAAGCACATTTTCCCCGTTTACCAAAAGTTCCTTTACAGCTGCCCTTCCAATAAAACTGGTAGCTCCTGTAACGATCACAGTCATAGGATGATCGGTCCTTTCTTAGTTACATCTTTTATTTTTTACATCTCTTAGTTACATCTCTTTTTTTACTTACATCTATCCTTTGATCCTTGGAATGATCATATTCTCATCCATTTCCTCATCAGGAAGGAAGGGAGCCAGATCTTCCAATGGAGGAGATACCAGTGTTCCATCCGGCAGACGTTTCGCAGATGACTTAGGCTCAAAGTTCTGATCCGTAGATACAAAGATCTCGCAGATCACAGGTCCTTCCATTGCCAGCGTTTTCTCCACAGCCTCTGCCAGCTCCCCATTATGCCCTGCTCTCACATAAGGATAACCATAGGCAGCTGACAATTTCTCCATATCCGGGAAGCTAAGGTCGCCGCTGTCATATCCAATACCTATCAACGGCTCACCAAAGAAATTTTTCTGGGTCTGGCGGATGGAATGATAGCCACCATTGTTGATCAGAAAGATCTTAATTCCCATTTTATGGTGGATAATGGTCTGCAGCTCCTGGATATTCATCTGGATGCTTCCGTCACCAGTTACCAGGATCACATCTTCCCCTTCCCTGGCAGCGCCCATGCTGTAAGCACCGTCTTTTCTGGAAGCGGCCCAGATACCGATCGCTGCCGGAAGATCATATCCCATGGACGCTACTGCTGAATTGGAGATAAATCTCTGTCCCTTTTTAATGATCTGGGCATGACCGCCTACAACGCAGGCAGAACCATTTCCCACTACTGTGATCTGGTCTTCCTTCAAACGGCTGCTGATAGCCTGAATAGCTGCGTATACATTAGCTGCCTTCTCTTCACTCTGGGCCCAGTGCTTCTCCTGTACCACCGGATATTTTTTCTTCCACATAGCACAGGTCTCATTCCAGGTCATTCCCTTAATGCCTTCACCATAAGCAAAGACCTGCTTCTTCCCCGGCTCACTTAAACTATCTGGAAGTGTATCCTTTTCTGCCTCCAGTACCTGATCCAGGCACTGATCCATCACTGCCAGCAGGTCTGCTGCATCTGCATGGACCGGCATATCCACATGTATGGAAGGCTTCTTTAACTCTTCCTCATCAATATCATTTACGATCACATAAGCAGCTCTGGCCCATGTTTTATAGTTATAGCCCACCTGGCGGATGCTTAAACGGCTGCCAACAGACAGCACCAGATCACTGTTCTGGATAGCAAAATTTCCCGCCCGGTCTCCCATATTTCCGCCGCGGCCTGTATATAATGGATGCTCATCCCAGATACAGTCCTCACTGTCCCAGCCGGTAACTACCGGAATACCCAGCTTTTCAGCCACCTTCATAAAGGTCTCATGGGCACCAGCCAGACGGATGCCATTTCCCGCATTGATCACCGGGCGTTTTGCCTGACGGATCTTTGCGATAATAGTCTTTGCTGTCTCTTCTGTCACTTTCTCTGGAAGGACCTGGCGTTTTTCCCCTTCGCCCGCTTCATCTTCCGGGATAGCAGGCACATTTTTCTTCTCTGCCCAGCCATTTCCCCCTTTTTCATAATCTTCCGGGTCAAATCCAACAAGCTCATCTGTTTCCACATAAGCGCCCTGGACATTTAAAGGAATATCCAGCCAGCTTGGACCCTTGCGGCCGGAATCAGCCAGATACAATGCCTTTTCCATACAATAACGGATACGCATAGGATCAATGACCATTTCTGAATACTTAGTCATACAGTCAATGGCCTTGCAGATATCAAATTCCTGATCCCCCATAGCGCGGATGCCTGTGCCTGACCAGCGGGCTGTGGTATCATAGCGCACCTGTCCTGAAAGCACCATCATAGGGATTGAATCCAGCCACGCTCCCAGCACACCGGTAATGGCATTGGTGCCCCCGGGGCCTGTTGTTACGCAAAGAGCTGCCATTTTATTATGGATCCTGGCATATGCTTCTGCTGCAATGGCACAGGCCTGCTCATGATGATCATAAATACAATGAAGTCCCTTCTGATGTCCCAGTGCATCATCCAGATGCATGGCACCGCCTCCGGTAACCATAAATGCCTGGTGGATACCGGCCTTCACTAACATTTCAGAAATATAATTTGAAACTTTCATCCTCATAATAGTCTTCTCCTTTAAGTCCGTTTACCCATTGATCTATCTGAAAACAAGCATACCACAAAATCCTTAAAAAACATACTGTCTTTTTCCTTAAGGGGTTCCCCTTCTCACCTGTTCCCAGGTGTGGAAACCATGCCCAGACTTACCAGTAACCTTCACTAGAAAGGCAGATCCAGCCTGGTTATAATGACCTACGTAATGCAGACAACAGATCAACAGCCACCGGCAGACTACGATCAACACATTAAAAAGGAGAGATTTAATATTATGAAAAAACAGGCAACATTTCTGGCTGTATTATCCACCGCAGTATTTACTGCATCCATGGCGTTCCCTGCTTATGCAAAAGCAGCAGGCTGGACCGAAGATAACGGCAACTGGTACTACTACGATTCCTACGGAGATCCCCTTACTGATACATGGAAAAAATCCGGGAATGACTGGTACTACTTAAACTCAGACGGGATCCGCGCTTACTCACAGCAGGTAGATGAATACTATGTAAACGATGAAGGTAAACGCGTCACCTATCAGTGGGTCTCCATTGAAAACGAAGACTACTGGAACGAAGATGATGCACCTGAATTCCTCTATTACTATTATGGAAAAGACGGCAAAGCCTTAACTTCCACCTGGGCTTCCATTAACGGCAGCTGGTACTACTTTAACGAAGACAGCATTATGGAAACCGGTTCCATCCAGGTAGACGGCTATAACTATTACCTTGGGGAAGACGGCAGCAGAAAGACCGGATGGGTCCTTTTAGAAGAAGAAACAGATGACCCGGAAGATCTGGAAGCATGGTACTACTTTGATGGCAACGGCCGCCGCGTAGAAAATGAAGTAGATAAAAAGATCGACGGTGCTTACTATACCTTTGAAGACGGAAAAATGCAGACCGGCTGGTATAAGCTTCCTGCTGCTGACAAAAATCCAGCTGAGAAGCTGACTGAAAATTCCGGTTCTGAAAATACCGATGCTGAAAACACAGAGACCGCCACTGGTTCAAACGCTGAAGCTGCAGAAAACAACGGATCAGAGGAAACTGCTGCTTCTACTGCTTCTCTTCCAGCCATCTCAGGCTACAAATACTATGACGAGGACGGAAAACGTGCTTCCGGCTGGCGCACCATTGAAGGTGTGGAAAACATCAGCGAAGACGGCGAATATTTCCGCTTCTACTTTAAAAACGGTACTCCTTACTATGGAAAAGAAGGACTTGAGATCTTCACCATTGAGTCCAAAAAATACGCATTTAACACTGCCGGTGAAATGCAGACCGGAAAGCAGTCTGTAAAAACCTCAGAAGGCGTTTACGCTAACTACTATTTTGATGAAGAAGGTGTTATGAAAACCGGCAAACAGACCATCTATGACGAGGATCTTGGCGAGACCCAGAACTGGCTCTTCCACGCAGAAGGCACAAAAAAAGGTCAGGGCTACCACGGCATCAAAGACAACACCCTCTATGTAAATGGTCTCCGCCAGGAAGCCGACAGGGATCTGCGCTTTGCACCAATGTCCTTAGACGGCATCCGTTATCTGGTAAATGTAAACGGCACAGTCCAGAAAGCCGGTTCAACCTCCAAATCTGCATCTAAGCCAGAGCTTGGCAGCGGATATAAAGACTTCAAAGACGAAAATGAAGTAATCTGGACTGTTAATACAGAAGGTATCATCCAGTAATAAAATCTCTGCCACACTTTATGGCAGGCTATACAGCTTTCACCAAAAAAGGCGCTCCTTTATCATCCGTTCACAAAAAGGAGCGCCTTTTTTTGTGCATTTTGACGAATTTTGAAAAAAATTAAAAACAGGCGGTATATTTTGGGGATTCGCGCGTTATTTATAGTGTAAGGATTTTTTTTAAACGAACATTCTAATGTTCTCTCGGAATCTTTCTGTACCTGATTTTGCGAGAAGATTTTTTGTCAGTTGTACCCGAATTTCAGAGGCGTACGCGGCGCGTACATTGATAAAATTCGGGTGCAATTGGCGGAAAATCAGCCGCAAAGGCAGGTGCATGAAAGACTCCGAGAGGACATCCTACTCAAAGGGGGATTTGTGATGAGAGAACTTGCTGTTTTTTACTGTCCAAAATGCGGATACTACGCCTACTACCAGACTTCACGCCATCCACAGTGTCCCAGATGCTTCTATCCGGATGAGATGCATATGGTGCGTATGCATTACAGGGAATTTATGGACATGGGATGTAAAGAAAGGGACGATTATCTGGCCCTTGAGATCTTAAAGGGCAATCCGTCTTACATAAAACGGATCACCGCACCACATAAGCGTTTCAACAGCCGTGAGATCATTGCAGAAATGAACATTGAGATCATGCGCCTTGACACAGAAAACAAAATACTCAGCGACACTGTCAAATGGATGCATGACACCATCTGGGAAATGATCCGTGAACAGAAGGGCTACACAGATAAAAATGTGGCTGAGATCTTAAACAGCCTTGAAAATGATGATTCGTTGAAAAATCCTCCAGAGGATACAACCACTGCCAAACCGTCTGCCAGTGAGCACACCCATCATTGATCTGGATGAACGTTAAAGACTACGGAGGGATCCCGGCTTATCTGTGATCATATTATCCACCTGGGCCTCTTCGCACTTTTTTAAAGAATAAGCATCATTAATGGTCCAGGCCACAGCCTTCTTTCCAAGACCATGTATCTGATCCACCAGTTCTTTCCTTACCAGCTCGATGCTGATCATAAACTGGTCCGCAGCCACATACTGCCCCGGATCTCCTATATCCCTGGAAGTGATATAACCAGTCTTAAAAGAAGGCTCCAGCGCCTTTACCTTCACTAAAACATTATAATCAAAGGATGTGATCATGCACTGGTCCACCATTTTCTTATCCCGGACCAGCTGTATGACTCTGTCCACAAAATCACCACTCTGGGTCCCGTCTTCTTTTATCTCAATATTTAAGGAGATCTTCCCCTTACAGGTATTTAAGGCCTCTTCCAGAGATGGTATCCTTATGCCGCCAAAGGCCGGTCCCATACTGTCCACCGGATGAACCGCTTTTATTTCCTCCAGCGTCAGATCCCGGATCTTTGCATCCTTTCCCATGATCCGTTTTAAATTGCAGTCATGGAAAACCACCGGCACATTATCCTTTGTTTCATTTACATCCAGTTCGATCCAGTCAGAACCACTCTCTATAGCCTTTTCAAAAGCAGGGAGTGTATTTTCCAGCGCCTTTAAGGAATCTCCTCTGTGAGCCGTGATCTCCACCTGATCGATCCAGGAAGTCCCCTGTGCATATACAGGCATCGTCTGCCCTAAAACCAAACAGGCTGTTACCATACAGACTGCCTTTTTCATGTAATTTATTCTTTTTTTACCTCTTAAAATCATAAAATATCACTTCCTAAGAAAAATTTTCACTTGAAATGCAGGTTCTGATGCCCTATATTAGAATGTCAGGGGCAAAAATATTTTGCCGCCAACCTTATATTTACTAAAGAGGAGCAAAAATGGATATCAATCAATTACTTAATGAACTAAAAGAAACCTATTCTTTTTCCAATGCAACATACACCCAGACACCAGGGGAGACCATGACTGACTTTGTTTTCTGCCTGACCCAGGACCAGATCACCCGGTTCATCCAGAAAGCCAGCCGCCTGACCTCCATCGTAGAATCCTGCGCAAATATGATCAGCATCTGCGAACCAGGTTTAAAAGATACCTTAATGGCAACTACCATCCGCTGTATGGGAGCAAACGAGCTGCATATCCGCACCTGTGATTCCATGATCAAAATGCTGATCCAGTCTCTCTTTGACTAATGGGTAGTATAACACAATTTTTTGCAAAAATGCTCATTGTAAAAAAGCTTTCATAAAACCGTAAATCTTTTTAGACATCCCCTTATAAATGATGTACAATATATGTATCTATACTATGCACGATCCATATTCAGTAAATTTGTATACTCATTATAGAAAGGGGATATTTTTATGCAGAAAAAACACTTGCGTATCCTGGCAACAGCAGCCTGTTTAAGTGCAGGACTAGCATTTTCCGCCTATGGAGAAGAGGCCATTTCCTCTGTTCCGCTCTCCTTTAGCTGGGATGGTGCCCCCAAAGGCGGAGAAATGGTAGGCACACTGACCGCTTCTACCACCAGCAAAGCCTTTATTGTAGAAGGAAGCGAATACTTAAAAGATGACGATACCTGGACCTACGGTGAATGGCCCTGCGCTGAGATCGAACTTTCCGCAGCAGAAGGCTACCATTTTTCCAGACCAAACCGCCGTACCTTCTCATTGTCCGGCTGCAATGTCCAGTACAAGAGCGCTGAGATCGACAGTGACGGAAGTACCCTTATCCTGCAGGTCTACTTATCCCGCATCGGCGGCCAGCTTCCAAAGATCACTGACCTTTCCTGGAGCGGCAAAAACGCTGTGTGGGACAGCATAGAAGGCAGTGACAGCTACGAAGTATGCCTGAAAAAAGACGGCAGGACACTTGTGACCATAAACTCCAAGGGAACCTCCTACAACTTCTCTGACTACATCAACATTGCCGGCTCCTACACCTTCACAGTCCGCGCCGTCACTACCGCCAGCAGCCAGAACAGCACCTGGTCCACAGGTTCTGAACCTTACATCCTCACCTTAGAAGATGCCTGGTACAGTGACAACGGCATCTGGAAACAGGTAGGAAATAAATGGCGTTTCGTCTACACGGACGGCTCTTACCCCACCTTCAGCTGGCGCCAGATCAAAGAAAAATGGTACTACTTTGACGGAAACGGCTATATGGTAAGCAATTGCTACGTAAAATCCCTTGCTGAAAATCTGTATTACCGGATCGGGGAAGATGGTGTGTGGGATGAGACCGGGGATACATACACTCCCAACCGGGCGAAATACACTGTTTATTAAAATAAATCAAAAATATACTGATAAAAAACGAGGATATATACACCATGAGATGGAGTCACTTATTCAGCAGCACGATCCGAAACCGGGGATTTCTATATTATAAAAATGGACATGTAGAAAAAGTCCACAAAGCAGGCAACACTTATACTGGAACCGTAACCGGTTCCAGTTCTCATATCTACCGGGTCACGGTCACGGTAAAAAATGATGTGGTCCGCTCCATGTCCTGCACCTGTCCCTATGCCCAGGGCGGGATCAGTTGTAAACACGAAGCGGCTGTTTTATACATGATCGAACAGGAACCTGAACTGATCCAGGACTCTGGTCCTGCAAAACCAGAAAAGCCGGATCCGCCTTTAAATCCCCTTATTTTAGATCAGCTTATGGCATCTCCCGGAAAATACACCTACTTTCACCCGGAAGAAATGGGAAAGTCCCTTCCCATCACCACTTCCATGTGGGAAAAGGCACTGGATTTTGTGCGTGAAGGCAAGCTTAAATTAAGCAGCATGAACACCACATTTTCCGGAGGATACTACTATTCCCAGGATGATTCCCTGAAGCTGGATATTACCGGCAGCTTTCCCAAATCTGAATCTTCCTACCAGCCAGAAGTCAGGATGACCTGCGATTCCACCCATATCCTCAAATGTAACTGTACTTACAAAGGCTGTAATACCCATTATGACATCGGATCTCGTTTCGGTGCAAAGGTCCCCTGTATCCATGGTCTTGGGCTGTATTATCTTGCAGGTTTAAAAATTAAAAAAGAAAAGCCCGGTGATGCCACTGACCGTGGTGGTCAGGATTTTCTCAGCCGCTTTCAGATTTTTAATATTCAAAATAAGCTTTTGGACATTGCAGACCAGCTTCCTGGAGAAACATTAGAATTAGAGGCCCGGCTTAACGATAAATACTTTGATGGGCTGACTGTTTCCTTCCGTATTGGCACTAAATCCCTGTATATAATTAAAGATCTGACACACTTTGTAGATCAGATGGAGAAAAAGGCTGTAGCCCCATTCGGCACAAAAACCACCTTAAAACTGGGAGAAGAATACCTTACAGAACAGGGAAAACGCTACTATGCTTTCATAAAAAAATACATTACCGAGCAAAACAGATACAATGCTTATTACCGCCATTCACCTGGCCAGTCATATTATGCAGAAGAGATAAAACAGGAACTTCCTCTCTTTGGCCAGCGCATTGACGATCTGTACGAAGCCATTGGAAATCACACAATAGAGCTGTCCTCCTATGACAGTTCCAAAAAGAAGAAAGAAATGCTCACCTGCCGCGATGCATCTCTCCCTCTTTCCTTAGAACTGTCACCTGTGTACACAGTAACAGGCTACTCAGCACCCTTGACAGATGCCAGTGAAAATTCACTGCCATTTGATGAATATTTCGATGGCATCTGCGTAACCGGTTCTCTCCACGAAACCATTAACGGTGCAAATGCTTCTTATTATGTAGCGCCACCTTATTTTAACCGCATTTCCAAGGACCGGATAAAAGAGATTGCTCCACTGGCAGCTATGGCTTATGACGGCCAACTTCAATTCACCATCGGCCGCCGAAATCTGTCTCAGTTTTACTATAAAACACTGCCATGGATGCGAAGCATTGCAGACGTAGACGAATCAAAGCTGGGCGAAATACAGCCTCTGCTTCCCCCAAAAGCCCATTTTTCCTTCTTTCTGGACACAGAAGAAAACAGGATCAGCTGTAAAGCAGAAGTTTCCTATGGTGAGCAGTTCACAGCTCCACTGGTTAAAAGAGAGCTGTCAGAAATATTACCGGAAACCTTCCGTGATCCAGACCGGGAATTTGATGCTGCACAAACCGTCTTAAACTACTTTCCCTTTACAGAAGCAAATGGCCGTTACTACAGCGAAAAAGACGAGAGTTTCATCTTTGAAATTTTAACTGAAGGCATAGATCACCTTCTCTCACTTGGCGATGTTCATACCACAGACAGCTTCCGCAGGATCACCATCCGCAAAACACCGAAGCTTTCCGTGGGCATTTCCCTGGATAATGGCTTACTGGACCTGTCTGTTTCAGCAGAAGGCATTTCCAACGAAGAGCTGCTGGAAATCCTGAAAAACTACCAGAAAAAAAAGAAATTCTTCCGCCTGAAAAATGGGGATTTTCTGAAATTAGAAGAAGACGCTGAAGACAATCTTCTCATACTGGAAGGTCTGTTCGATCAGCTGCAGATCTCCCCAAAAGACTTTGTAAAAGGGAAAATGCACCTTCCGGCTTACCGGGCACTGTACTTAAACCGTCTGATGGAACAGTCCGAAGAACTGTATACACAGCGCGACCGCCATTTTAAACAGCTGATCCGTGAATTTAAATCTGTTAATGACACTGACTTTGAAGTGCCAGAACATTTAAAAACCACCATGCGTAATTATCAGTCAGACGGATATAAATGGATCCGGCTTTTAGACCACTTTGGCTTTGGCGGTATCCTTGCAGATGAAATGGGTCTTGGAAAAACCCTTCAGGCCATTTCTGTCCTGTCTGCCTGTAAAGCAGAAAATGGACACTGCCATACATTAGTAGTCACTCCCGCTTCTCTTGTATACAACTGGTGCGAAGAAATACATCGTTTCGCCCCAAAATTGCAGGCAGCTCCAGTAAGCGGCACCCAGACAGAACGGCAGCTGATCCTTGAAAAACAGAGGGATTACGATATTCTGGTCACATCCTATGACCTTTTAAAAAGAGATATCGATCAGTATGACGCACTGAGATTCGATTTCCAGATCCTGGATGAAGCGCAGTATATTAAAAATCACACTACAGCCGCTTCAAAAGCCGTAAAAGTGATCCATAGCAAGACCCGGCTGGCATTAACCGGCACTCCGATTGAAAACCGCCTCAGCGAACTGTGGAGCATTTTTGATTATCTCATGCCTGGTTTCCTATATAAATATGAAACCTTCAAAAAAAGCTTTGAGACACCCATTGTAAAAAACAAGGATATGGCTGCATCCGAAAGACTCCGTCAGATGACTGCTCCCTTTATCCTGCGCCGCCTAAAAAAAGACGTTCTCCGGGATCTTCCGGAAAAACTGGAAGAAGTACGCTACGCAAAACCGGAGAAAAAGCAGCTGGATCTGTACAACGGCCAGCTGGTGCATATGCAGAAACTGCTGAAAAACCAGAACGAAGACGATTTTAACAAAAACAAGCTGAAAGTACTGGCTGAACTTACAAGGATACGCCAGATCTGCTGCGACCCGTCCCTTTGTTTTGAAGACTACAACGGCGGTTCTGCCAAGCGGGAAGCCTGCATGGAGCTGATCGCAAGCGCAGCTGAAAGCGGCCACAAAATGCTGGTATTTTCCCAGTTTACTTCTATGCTCGAATTGCTGGAAAAAGACCTGAAAGCATCCGGTCTCTCCTGGTACAAGATAACCGGCTCCACCCCAAAAGAAGAACGTATCCGTCTGGTAAAAGCATTTAACGAAGACTCTGTTCCTGTTTTCCTGATTTCCTTAAAAGCTGGCGGAACCGGTCTGAACCTTACCGGTGCTGACATCGTCATCCACTACGATCCATGGTGGAATCTGGCAGTCCAAAACCAGGCTACTGACCGCGCCCACCGCTTAGGCCAGACCAAAACCGTTACTGTATACAAACTGATCATGAAAGACTCCATTGAAGAAAAGATCCTCAAACTACAGGAAGCCAAAAAAGACCTTGCCGATGAGATCCTAAAGGGTGAAAACGGAAACCTTGGAAGCCTTAGCCAGGAGGAACTGCGGGAGTTGATCGGGTAATCCTATCAGCGCCAAAGTTTTATTCTTGCATATCTAATATTTTAAAAGCAGTTGTCTGGAACATCAGCCTTCCAGACAACATATTGTAGAAGAAATTGATAGTATTAATCTGTCATTGTAGTGTTTTTTTTAATTAAGAGGGAAGAAGAGGCTTGTGAAATGACGAAGCGGGGAAAAGCAGTATTGTACATCTCAGTTTTTGTGCTTACTGCTGTGTCTATGGTAATTTTATGTTATCTGAGAGGAATCGTTCCTTTTGGTACAAAGGGTTCTATGGCGATCATAGATGCCCAGATCCAGTATCTGGATTTTTTTGCTTATTTTAAGGATGTGTTAAATGGAACACAGAAAATTGGATATAGTTTTAACAGGACTTTAGGTGGAGGAAACATTGCAGTTTTTTCCTATTATCTGGCATCACCATTTAATCTGCTGATTGCTTTTTTCAGAAAGGATCAGATCCAGGCTTTCTTTACGATCGTTGTGATCCTGAAGCTGGCTATGTGTTCTATGACCTGCAGTGTTTTTCTGAAAAACCGGTTTAAAAACCTGGAATCAGCAGTTGTAATATTGCTGTCATTAGGATACGGGATGATGGAGTATAATATTGACCAGGCAAGTAATATTATGTGGTTAGATGGTGTATATATGCTTCCGCTTATCCTGCTTGGGGTATCACAGCTGGTCCGTGAGGATAAAAAAGCTCTTTTAGCCAGTGCCTCAGGAGTTGCATTGCTTTTAAACTGGTATACAGCAGCTATAGATTTTTTGTTTTCAGCAGTCTGGTTTTTGTATGAAGTAATATTGATTACAACCTTGGAAAAATCCAATATTAAGAAAATGGTACTCTATACAGTCCGTTATTGCATTGCTATGGGAACTGCATTGCTGATCGGCGCAGCTCTTTTTCTGCCTTCTGTGATCGCAATGTCAGATGGAAAAGGTGATATCAACTGGTCTCCTATATTGGGGACATATGGCTGGGGAAATGTCTTTTCTTTTATACAGAGGTTTACTATTGGATCAAAAAGCGAATATGGGAATGCATCGTTTTATTGTGGAAGTCTGGCTGTGATCGGCTGTATGATTTGTCTGATCTGTAAAAAACTGGAAAAAAGAAAACGGACTTTACAGTTGACATTTCTGGCATTTGTTTTGTCATTTTTCTATATTCCCGCCTTTACGTGGGTATTTAGCTTGATGAAATATGTTGGAAGCTACTGGTATCGCTATGGATATATTGGTACAATGGCATTTATTGTGATCGCCGCAGATATTTTTGCTTTCCGGTCAGAAAGCGGGATCAACGGGAAAGATATGTGGAAAGCACAGGCGGCAGCAGCCCTGGTATTGTTCTTTATAGAATATATGAAGCCTCTTGCGAAACCAATTAATCTTTATATGACGGTGACTGCATTCTGTTTTACCATTCTTTTTCTGGATGTTCATATCAGCTGTAAGAAGAAGGTATTAAAATGGGCAACGATGATCTGTCTGGTTGCAACTGTTTCTGTGGAACTGATTTATAATGGCAAAGAGATTTTGTTACTGGATAATGAAGTAGAGCATTTTGTAAAATATACCAATGAAGAAACGGAACTGGTACGTCGGATAACGGAGCAGGATGATAGCTTTTACCGTATCCATGAGACCAGCACCAGAAGCGTGGATGACAATAAACTGACTGTTAATTATAATGAGAGTCTTGCGTATAATTATCATTCAATCAGCAGTTATACTTCTGACCCAGATGTAAACCAGCTAGAGTTTATGGACAAAATGGGGTATAAGTTTTCTGGAAATGTAATGGTAGTTGCAAATGCATCAGTGCTAGGAGCAGACAGTATTCTTGGAGTGAAGTATGTGCTTTCTTCTTATGCTGTCCCAGGATGGAAAAAAATAGAGACTATTCAACCGGAGAATGGGAAGTCTGTATATTATAACCCATATGCATTACCAGTAGCTTTTACATATGATTCGTCAAATATATTACTGGATCCTGAGGAAAAGGATGAGTTTTTGTACCAGAATCAAATATTTAGTTATTTGTCGGGACAAAATGTACAGGTAAATAAAAGAATCGAGACAGAACCAAAGGCAGATACCAACACTGTAGGTTATGATGTGAAACATATGGATGATCCGGTATATGGATATTTCAATATGAAGGATAAGGATGGTGGAAGGGTCTATGTAGATGATCAGTATGTGACTCTTTACAATACCTGGATCAGTCCAAGAGTTGTATATATTCCTCAGCAGCCGGATACTCCTTCTACTCATGTGCATATTGATGGTGATAATATGGAAAAACGGGTGGAAAGTGCCTGCTTTTATTATACTGATCTGAATGAGCTGGAAAAGGTGACACAAAAGATCCAGGGCAGAAAGGAAGATGGCTTACTGATCCAGGATGGCTCCATTACAGGAACAGTTAAGAATCCCCAGAATCTGAACCGGTTATATTTATCCGTTCCTTATGATAAGGGATGGTCTGTTAAGGTAAATGGGAAGAAGATAAAGCCGGAACTGGTTGGTAACTGTATGATGTCTTTACCATTAGAAAATGGCGAAAATACCATTGAGATGGGATATCATGTTCCGGGATTGAAGGCGGGAATCTGTCTTTCTGTTGTCGGAGCAGCTGTATGGGCGGCTATATGGTGGAATGAAAGAAAAAATAATATAGCTGAAAAATAACGCTGGATAGGTCATATTTTATATATGGTATGTAGAAAAAAGCAGTTGTCTGGAAAAATGGTGTTCCGGACAACTGCTTTGATGCTGAAATGGGAAAGAATCAGAAAGCAATAAAAGTATTACAGTGTTTATTTGATGCACCTTTATGGAACTAATTTCTTCACAAAGGGAATTTTTTGCATTATCCATATGATGCATGCACTGAAGGTAAATACAAGTACTGCGCCACCTGTTCTCCATGAAATACTCGTTATGTCCGCTTTTAAATTTTTCGTCAACACCGCAATCGTATAAAAGTGGATCAAATAAATTCCAAGTGTCCTACCTGAAATCCAACTAATCATTTTTCTTAAGTATTCATTTTTAGGTGTATGATATTTCACAAATAAAAATACACCTGCTGCTTGTAATACCGCTGGCAAATTTAAATAACCTTTAAATGTTGTATCTATCGTCCCTGGATCAGACAAATAATTTGTCCCCCAAAAATGGATTGCCCAGCCAATTACTCCTAATATATATACAATAATACGTTCATTGCTTTTAAATTCTCGTCCAGCCAGTACATAACCTATCATAGAAAGTAAAATGTATCCATTAACCACTCCCGGAGTAAGGCCACTATTATAAGGAATTCCAAACAATTTTGATAAAAGCGGCATGACTGCCACTAATAAAATCCCCAATATAGAACCATATGTAAATATCTTTAACTTATCCTGTATACCAGATAATATGGGAATTGCTAAATATACAGCAAATAATGGTATAAAAAACCAATATATTTGCATATACTTTATATTTAAAATACCATCTATTATATTCAGCAAATTAAAATCTACAGCTCCACCCTCCCTAAAGGCAATGCGCATCTGATTAACATAAGCAAAAAAACTCCATACCAAAAATGGAAATACTGTTTTCCAGAAACGTTTATGAAAATATGTTGATGTTGAATATCGCTTTCTATAATCAAAAAGCGTACATCCCGATACCATAAAAAATATCGGAACTGCAAAATAAAAAGCTGTTTCTATAAAATTTGCGCTTATCCATACTTTTCCTACAGGCGCCTGCCAGTATATAGTATTACAGTGAAGCATAATTACACTAAAACAGGATAAAACATTTAATGTAGTTAAATAAAACGTTTTGTCATAATTATTTTCTTGTTTTTCCATTATATTTTCCCCTCATACCAGAATACTTTTCTTTTTCATACTTCCTAAAAAAGGCACTGCAAAGCCAAACCATCCAGTCTTGCCCGCAGTGCTTTTCTTTATGCCACGATCACACCGATCACATCTATATTCACATTTTTAGCCAGTTCAATTTCCTGGGCGATAACAGAATATTTAGAATTTCCTCTCTCCTCTACCAGGATCACACCTTCTGCCTCAGCCAGTTTTCTGCGTGCAGATGCACTTTCCACCAGATTTCTCTCACATACGATCTGTGTCTGTGGAAGTGCTGCTTTCAGATGCCCACATACCTGTTCCATCTGCTTCTCAGATGCCAGACCTGTTACAAACAAAGCTTTCTTTCCCTCTGCGTAGTTAGCAGCATTCGCCTCGATCATCTCATAGACCACAGCATCCGGCCAGATCTTATCATCACCGGCAAGACGACGCAGCCAGCTGTCAATAAAGCCAAATACCCTTTTCTCAGGAACAACAGAAAATGCCCCAAGACTCTTAATACGGAAACGATTAACGATCTCCTTATCAGAAGTAACCTTATCTCCCATGATGTACATACCGGCTATCACGCATACAGAAACAAATCCACCTGCCAAAAATCCTAAAATCACATACTTCGCAAGTCCCTGTGAAGAACCGGCAACTGCATTTTCAGCTACTGGTTTTTCCAGACCATCCAGACTGGTCTTAAAATCTTTCTCAGATTTCTGAAGAATAGCTATATTATTACGTACAGACTGCTGCTGATCCAAAAGATCCTTATCTACCTGTTCACCGTTTGACTGGCCAAGAAGACGGATCACATGGGCTTTCAGCTCAGCTGCAAATCTTCCATGCAGTTCCTCTGCCTGATTTAAAACAGCCTTCAAAACCTGTTCCGTGTATTCACTATCAGCCCCAATAACCTCAATATGAAGAATGCCCCTTGCTGCAGCTGCATCCTGCATTGCAAACACAAAGCCTGCTTCACTGTTTTCATACGTCCCTAAACTGTTGCTTACACGGATCGTCTCTCTTACATAACGCTCCTGTGAATCTTTCATTTCCGCTATTTTCTGAATATAATCCCCATTCTCAAGGCCATATTCATACGCCTTTAAAAGACTTCCCATTCCTCGGTCTGTTATATCAGAAATTTCCACCAGTATATCCGCTGAAGAAAACGCCTCTTTATACGGATTGATCTGCATCAAAGGTGCCTCTGCAAGATACTGGTTCTGTTCATCCATACTGTTTTCCAGATTTTCAATGGACGTTTCTATAGCCAGTTTTTCCCTTTCATAATTGTCCAGTTCTTCCTGGTAGCTTTCTGTCTGAGGCAGATCCATCTGCTTTGCATTTCCCTTTACCGCCTTATATCCACCTAAAAGGGCTGCACCGATCACAGCTGCCAGAAGAAGGATCCTCCATCTGTATAACAATACAAATAATAAATCCTTCAGGTCGATCTCCTGTTCATAGTCCTCTGTGTACATTATGTTCTCCTTTAATATATATTTTCATAGTCACCGTTTTCTGTCATCTGGAACCTTTACCGGTAATAACAATTCCCACTGTCAGCAAAAGGATCTTAATATCCTTTAAAATGCTCCAGTTGTCAATATACTGCATATCAAGCTGCACTACTTCATCAAAATCCTTAATATCACTGCGGCCACTTACCTGCCATAAGCCAGTAAGTCCAGGAGTCATACTCAGACGGCACTTATGCTTTGCTTCATAACGCTCAAACTCATCCACAGTCGGCGGCCTTGTTCCCACCAGGCTCATATCACCTTTTAAAATATTCCAGAACTGCGGAAGCTCATCAATACTGGTCTTTCGGATAAATCTGCCCACTTTTGTAATGCGGGGGTCATTTTCCATCTTAAACATCAGGCCATGAACTTCATTCTTTGCCATCAGTTCCTTCTTGCGCTGTTCTGCATCCTGATACATAGAACGGAACTTATAAAACGTAAAACGACGCCCATTCTTTCCAATACGGGTCTGCCCAAAAAATACGGGCCCCGGAGATTCCAATTTAATAGCCGGTGCAACAAAAACCGTAGCAATTCCAAGGATCACCATACCAACCAGCGCACCTGCAATATCTAACAGCCGCTTCAGGATCAACTGCCTTGTAGAAATAACATTTCTGGCAAAGGTAACGACTGCATATTTTCCTACCTGGTTTAAATTCTTATTTCCATGGCTTAACAGATCAAAGGCATCAATATTTACATCTACAATAACGCCCATCTGCTCCAATTCAGAAACCCATTCCTTTAAAGTATCACTCTTAATCCCATCTGTATAAGCAATAAATACTTCATCGATCTCATTATGGATCACATAATCCAGCAGCGTTTCTTTCGAAGCCACCACCGGATAACCCATAAACTCCATACCGGTTTCATCCTTATCCAGAAATACCAGGCCACTGAGCACACGGTTCCATTCCTTATAAGCGATCAGATTGTCAATCAGTGCCCCTGCTTTGCCAGAACTGGTCACAAGCAGCAGATGACTGCTGTATTTGCTGTATTTATAAACACGGGTCATATACTGCTTGAAGCAGATCCTTCCTATATACATAAGGATCGTATCAGATACAACAAAATAACAAAATACCAGTCTGGACAGCTCCGTACTTCTATGCATCGCATAAAGAAGGACGATCCAGCAAATAGACAATGCTATTTCCAGCCTGACTACACTTACCAGTTCATCAAAATAGCCTCTTCTGAAAAAGTGATGATTAAAATTTACAAATACGTTAATTAATATGTACAGCAGGCACATGGTCACTACCAGCCATACCTGGTCTCCATGCTGAAAGGCTCCATACAATCTTCCATACCGGATTCCGAAAGCCAGAGCACCGCTGCACAAAATGCAGAAAATATCGATCAGCCAGATCAGCATATTTTCCATATTTCTTCGCTTTTGGTACATTCAACTCTTCTCCCCTGTTTTTCTATAACCTGCAGATTACGTAAAAACACCAAAATCTGCGTTAAACATGGGTATTATAACATATATCGATTAAAAATAAATGTATATTCCCTTAAAATTATGGGATTTTGAAATAGAAAATTTTCCAATGAAGGAAAATTTTTATTCTCTGCTCTCAAACATATTTTTTTCTAATTCATCCAATAATCTATCCATTTTTATGTAATCCTGCATTTCATCTGCTGAAAGCGTCTGCATTTTTTCTCTGAGTAACCTCTTTTTTTCCATTAGCTGCATGCACTGCCAGACTTCTTTTAGCGGTCTCAACGAGAACTCCAATGCTTCTTCCATATATTGTCCCTTTTTGGTTTTTCCATATATCGTCCCATCTTCCCGTCTTTCCATATGTTTATCATATTCTTCTACCGCAGGATCTACAAATCCTTTCTCATCTAAAAATTGTATTTTTCCATCTTCAGATGGCCATTTAGAAGACTTTTTTCGATTACATACACAACAAGAATATACTAAGTTAGTATAGTCATTTTCCCTAGATTTATCATATTTACGAGGTACAAAATGGTCTATTTCAAACGCATTTTTAGTAATGCTCTCCGGCTTTCCACAATACCCGCAAATATATTGAAAATCTTCCCTAAGCTCCGGCAAATACTTACGATAATTTGTCCTTTTATCTATTGCTGTCCGCCGTCTTATAACCTTATCTCCATGTACTCTCAACTATAATACCCCATACTATTTCTATTTCTTCAATAACGTATCCAATTGGTTTAATACTAAATCTATCTGTCCACTAAAAGAGGATTTTAACATCTCTGCTGGAACTTCATCCACCTCTCTATATGCTTTTAAAATTCGAAAAATATCCATTAACTCTTCTTCTTCCTTAACAGATAAATTTCTTTTCTGTTTTTCTTTTAATATCTTTTCATATTTTTCTTTATATTTTTTCAGGGTATTATCAAACACTTCCGTCATTTGTTTTAACTGATCACAGAAATCATTAAACTCATCACCTGTTTTATCCATTATGCTTCTGTCACATATAGCATTTTTTACCACTATCTTTTCATCTACAGAGTCTTTCGGATAACTTGTTAATATAAGATACGGCATTCCCTGCAACGCATCTTCCAAATAAAATGCCAATTCTGTCCCATTAAAATCATATTTAGACGATAATTGATAATCAATCAAAATACTTTTTATTTTTTCCTGTACGATCCATTCTTTTATATCTCCCATACTTCCTTCTGGTGCAACTATCAGTTCGATTGCTTCTCTTTTCAAACGTACTTTATAATCATCCAACAATTCATCCGTATCATCTACGATACCAACTTTATACATCATTCATTATCTCCCATCTTTTTTAAAAATATAGTAATATAATATCCTGTTTTTTCTGCCATATTCCTTGATAGATCAATCTTCCCGCCATACTCCTGCACTGTATTGTTCACGATCCAAAGCCCCATTCCAGTACCTATTTTTTCCCCACTGGCATTTCTTTTATCTGTTTCAAATACTTCCAGCGTTTTTTCTGGATTATTTTTATATATTGCATCCAGCCCCGCTCCCGTATCTGAATAGTCAATTCTTATATTTTCATTTTCCTCTTTAACATCAATATAAATTTTTTTCTCTGGTGTCTTTACTTTTTCAAAAGAAGCTGTACTATTCGATATTAAATTAGACAGAATTGTATCTATTTCATAAGGAAAACAACGCATAAATAGTTTCTGCTGAGGATCACCTCGAAAAATTATTTCTATATGCTTTGAACGTAATGTTTTATTCCATGACTCCGTTGCTTCTGATATGATTTTTATAATATCTGTTTTTTTTCTACACCTTTTATCTTGCTTTATAGATTCTATCGTAACCTGAAACCAGGAATTAAATCCCTCTCGTATCTTATTCGCCTGATTAATATATGCACAAGCAGCCTCCATATCTTTATCTTTTTCAAGGGCTTCTTTTGCCATTACGATTTTCAGGCTAAGATGATGTGATAGCGTTTTAAACTCATGGATATATTCATTAGTTACAATTCCTGTTGTTGCTAATGCTCGCAGCATTTTTATTTCATCTTTCAATTCTACAATTTGTTCATCTTTTTCATCCAAAATTTGTTTAGCCGCTAAAGCACTTACTGTCTGCTCTGTTTCTGCTTCCTGTTCTCCTGAAACAGCTATATTTCCATGTATCTTGGCCTTTCGATTTATCTCTTCCTGCTTTTCTGCTTTACGATTTATTTCTTCCTGTATTTTTTTTACCGGATACTCCTTAGCATATAAATCTGCTAATTTTCGAAACACGTACTGCCTGTCCTTCTCAAGAATTTCTAAAATACCTTTTAAAAATTCCCGTAGCAATCGAAATTCTGTGGTTTCAACAATTCCTTCTCTGTTCGACTGATCTGGAAGAGCTATATTTATCCTTGAAATAAATATAGACCCTACCATCTGATCCGCGTTGACTCTCCAAATACCTTTACTAGCAACACCCGCTGGTGATCCTGCTTTTCGTCTTGCTAATTGCAACCAGTCATATGCTGATGTTTTAGGGTCTCCGTAAGGACGAACCCTAAAATTATCTCTGTAAAGTTTAATTCCACCAAATGTATCTCTTATATCGATTCGTCCCGTTATATCTTTCTGATAAAAACGTTCTTTATCTCTTTTGGTCTGTGACTTTTTTGCAAAATAAAAAATCCCCTTAAATATCCCTAATGCTTCTTTTTCCTTTTTACTTACTTTCGGCACGATCTCATCAAATTTATATGTCTTATTTATCGGTGTATTATGAAAATACTCTTTCTCCTCTATCAGCCCCGCCTTTTTTAATATGCTATCTTCATCTCTGCCAAAATTATACTCATTACGCCATAACTTTGTATCTACCTCAAACTGTTTTGAAACCTCAAATTCTATCTTATAATCATACGAAAATGATTCCAGATCACTAAATACCTCTGCTGTTTCTTCTGTATCCTCATTTCCAAAGCAATATATTTTATAAATAGCTGATAATTCATATGGAATCAATGATGCCAGGTTTTCACGGATCGTATGGATTAATTCACTATTCCAATCATCCCTAAGATTTGTCAGTTTAAATATTGTACCGCTTGTCTTCCACTTCTTTTTAATAAGCTTTATAACATTACTATTAGTACATCCATCCAAAAAATGTATAAAATTTATATCTGTCTTATCGAGGTCCGCACCAATTTCTGTAATGTTCTTTCCATTTGAAAATGAGTCCCAATCTACTGTCCATAATAATCTAGAATGTCCACCATCTGTACATGTAAGCATTTGACAACTATCAGCTATACGGTCTAAAGCAAAACGCCCAATTCCTTTCTCACCTGTTTGTATACGTCCTTTTTGAGAAACAAAATTTTCTTTCTTGGATGACCTTCCAATCGTCATCCAATGATTTTTGATAATATCTTCTGTCATCCCAGATCCATTATCTGCTAAATATAATACATCTGTTTTTTCATCATAATATAATATACAGTATGTTGCATCTGCATCGTATGTATTCTTTACCAACTCCACAACTGCACCTTCTAATTTGGACACATTTTCACGTCCTATTAATCGTGCAGTATATGCATCCACATTAAAAGGTATTTTCGCCATATCTAATCCTCCCTTGTTCTCACTATCATATACTCTTTAATATCATCTACTGAAATTCTATACGAGGTTGGTGTAGTAGGTGTTCCGCATATTTCCACATACTTATAAAAATCCCTGCTCTCCAGTATTTCCTTTGCATCATCCAATTTTAATTCGCTGTTCTTTTTACATTTAATAAAATATCCTGCGTATGGAATCGCGTCTTTTCCCGCTTCATACACATGCACCATTTGCGTAATCACCATTGGAATGATAAGCTTTTCTCCCTCTACTTTTGTAACTGCCTGGCTTCGCCCATATTGAAACCATTTCGCATTTTTATCAGCCTTTCTTGCTTTTAATGCCTCTTTAAATTGCTCAAAATACTCCGTTGCACCTGGAAATTTTGCTCGGAATTCATCTTCCGTATAATCTATTTTTTGATCATTTATAATTTGATATGGAAAAATAATTTTATCTCTTTGATGCTTCTTATTTAAACTTTTTGTGCTAACTGCATCTTTTACCAGTTCTCCCTCAATCTTATAATTTCCAACAATATAATCCCGATCTATATATTTATAATCTGTCAGCACAAACGCTTTATTATATAGCGTAGCCACACTATTCCTTACTTCAAAATACTCCCCAAACTTCTTTCCCTTGAGATTTTGCGTTCCTAATACGACCCATTTTTTTCCAAGTTTTTTTTTCGGAATTTCTAATGTCCTTTTTTCAGCTACCAAATGAAATAAAATATGTTTCTCATCTTTTTCTTTTTCACAAATAATAATAACTGATGAGGTAAGTGCTTCTGGGAAAATTTTTATTGTCCTATAATCATATATTTCTCTGATATGTGGCTGTATAAACTTTCTTAACGTCCCAGCAAATTTATTGGTCATAATACTATATGGAACTAAATAAACCATCTTTCCTGTATCTGCTAAGGACCTTATACTAGCTTCTATAAATGCATAACAATAATCACTTCTTCCACTCTTACATGTCTCATAATTATCTTTTAACAACTTTCTCTGTTCTTCATCCATATCATGATACGTAATATAAGGTGGATTACCAATTACATAATCATAAAAATCAGCCACTTCTTCTTTTAAAAAGTCCTTATTATTAAGATTCCAATTTACATTTTGTATTCCGCACGAATTAGCAAATTCATTTAATCGATTTTTACATTTTTCTATACATCCATTGTCTATTTCATATGCAACAATATCTCTCTGCAAACCTTCTTTTATCTCACAGCTAGTATATTCCCGTCTCTTTGCACTTTCGATATATCTCATTACTATTTTTAATAAGATATTTCCCTCTCCACAGGAATTTTCTAAAACCTTTTTGCCATAAAGATTTCCCGAATATCCTATATAATCCAACATCTGATCTACATATATTTCTGGAGTAGGAATCTGACAATTACTCGCCATAACATTCTTTTCCTTATCTATCTTTCTCTTCATTGATTTTAAAGTTAAGGTTAGTATATCACATGAAGATTGTGAATCAAACAACATCTTTTCACTTTCCATGTTATAATAATCACAAAAAATCCTGTTTTTCTTGTCGACCACCAAAATACGATTATAATAAAAATATACAACATCGTATCGGAGGTACACTATGATACAAAAAGCTGAACTGATCAATGAATTTTCCCAGAGAGCCGCCGAAAACAAAGCTGCTTATTTCATTGGTGCCGGTATCTCTATTCCCTATGGGCTTCCTGATTTTGAAAATCTGATACGTGAATTGGCAAAGGGACGGATTGACCTTAAGATCAAGCCCAATCACAATTTCCCTGAAATTGCACAATATATCCTGAATGCCAGCTCCCACGATAAGTCCCCTATCCTAAAACAGATCCAGTGCCGGTTTAATATTCCTTATAACAAAAACAAAAGCACATATTTGGATTCCATCGCCAAATCCAATGTTTCCACCATATGGACTACTAACTTTGATACCTTGATCGAACAAAGTCTGGAATACTGCGGCAAAAAATATATATCTAAAAATACAGATTTCGATTTTAAAAAGGAATTTGAAACTACAGACGACTGTGAAGTATTAAAAATCCATGGAGATATTTACAGCAACGACATTATAATAACAAAAAATGATTATGAAGATTTCAATCTCACTCATCCTGTAACCATCCGCCGCTTAGAACAGGACCTCCTGACGAAATCCCTGCTTTTCATCGGCTACAGTTACAAGGACCCCAATATCCAGTCCATCATTAATAATGTAAGGCAGCTGACCGATGGAAAATCCCAGACACGTCACTATATGATTCTCTCACCAGAGAAGAAAAAGAACAGCCAAAAACTGCAAAAATTGTGGATACAGGACCTGGAGCGCTATGGGATACACGTATACTTATTAGAAAACGGATTTCCCGAACTGGCCGAAATGCTTGAAAAAATATGCCTGAAATCCAAAGGAAAAAGCGTATTTGTAACAGGAAGCCATTATGATGCTTCCAATGAAATGGCTAAAAAGCTTGGAAAGAAACTGCATAAAATAGATGATCTCATACTTAATTATGGCCACTCAGATGGCATAGGAAAAACTGTCTGCAGCAGCTATGCGCAAAAATGTGTAAAATCTTCCGAACAATTACCTGCACATATCCGTATTTTTGCAAACCCCTATTCTCTTTGTGACAAATGGGATAATCAGGATGCTCTCCTTGGACAACTGACTGCATTCCGTGAAGATCTTCTTGGAAAAACGCAGATTATGATCGCATTTCCCGGTAAAAAAGGGACTCTGTCAGAAGTCAAGATTGGCTTGAAAAAAGGTGTTATTATCGTACCCGTATTCTATGAAGACGATGACTTCAAAGCAGAAATACTAAAATTTCCAGAAATCACAGCCACACTGGAAAAATACGCTAATTTCTATTTAGAAAAATTATTAAAAAATTCAGTAGGAGTAGATGATATTATCTTATGTCTGGAATCAATACTAAACTAATATGGAAAAATAAAGAAATCATCTTAGGGAAAAAGCAAAAAGTCCTGATCAACCAATTAGCCGGGATCAATCATGACCTGGACTATGCACAGACTATTGAAAAAATCGATATGTGGGACAATGATCCACAGGCTCCTGACATCATTACAGATGTAAGCCTGACTGCACCAGGCTGCGGCTGCCCAATCTGGGAATATGCCCTTCAAAAAAGAGACTTCATTGTAGGAACTGTTCCTATTTATTTTGTAAAAACCAAAGAGAACATCCATCCTCAGGAACTTTTAACAGTTATTGAAGAGCAATTATCAAAAGGTGTAAAGATTATCACCATCCATCCCACGCCTACTATGGAGCTGATCGATCTTTCCCAAAAACGTATTACTCCCATTACCTCCCGAGGAGGCGGTATTGTAATCCGTGATCTATTAATTAATCATCGTAAAGAAAATATTTATCTTAAATGCCTGGATTCCATTGTTAAATTATGTCAAAAATACCATGCAGTTCTCAGTATTGGCACTACTTTCCGTTCTGCAAACGTAATCGACTCCATAGATGCTGTACAAAAAGCAGAAATACAAATGCAGATAACACTGGCTGAATCACTTCGTAATAAGGAGGTACCCGTTATCCTGGAAATGCCAGGACATGCTTCTCCTGAAAAAATCCGGGAACTGAACCAAATCCTAAAAGACTGTCCTTTCCCTATTATGCCTCTCGGACCAATTGTAACTGACACAGGTATCGGCATGGATCATATCACTGCTGCTATCGGTGTTACCCTTATGGGCCTTGACGGAAATGTGCAGATCATTTCCGCAGTCACCCGTGAAGAACATACTGGCAATATTCCATCTGTTGAATCTACAAAGGAAGCTGTTCTGACTGCCCGTCTTGCTGCCCATGTAATAGATATGGATCAACTGCATGATTACTCGTCAGATTACAAATATGCTATTGCAAGAAAAAAGAGCTGTATTGCCGGACAATCTGCCAGTGGCTGCAGCCGATGTGGAGATTACTGCCCCCTTAAATAGACTCCCAAAAAACTATCCTTTCCTTATTATAATAATTCTAAATCTTAATAACTATTACAATAAGGAAAGGATAAATTTTATGATCTTCAATCTTGAACAACAACAGCTTTACACATCCAAATTTCTCAATGCACTTTCTGTAGAACGCAATCTCTCCACTAAAACACTTCTGGCCTATCGCTGTGATATAAATGGCCTTCTGACCTGGTTTGATTCCCAAAATTTTACAAATATCAATGATTCTTCTATTTCTTCCTATTTTCTGTACTTACAAAAAGAACGCAGCCTGCAGGCAAAATCCATCCGCCGGAAATATGTCGCTTTAGGCCAATACTTCAATTTCTTAAAACTGGAATACAATATCAACGAAATCTTTTTCCGCTTTACATCCCGTAAATTCCACATCCCCAGAAATCTTCCAAAAACTTTAAGCAATCAGGAAATCAAAAACCTTATATCCGTTTCAGCAGCCGAATATCAGGATTCCACTTCCGACTATAAACGCCGCCTGAACACCCGCAACATGTGCATCATCGAACTGCTCTTCTGTCTGGGACTTCGCATTGGCGAAGCCGCTTCCCTGAACCTGGATGACTACTGCCAGGAAGACTGTACTATCCTGATCCGCGGAAAAGGCAGCCGGGAACGACTGTTATTCATCTCATCTCCCATTGTATGCCAGAAATTAAACCTGTGGATACAGACCCGTATGGAAATGTCCCCCACTACCACTGCCCTCTTTATCAACCGGTATGGAGATCGCCTGAGCATCTACAGCATCGAAAACATATTTTATAAGTACCGCGACCTGTCCCATATCAACCCCAATGCCACACCCCACTATCTGAGACACAGCTTTGCAACCCAGCTTCTAAACAATGGCGCCGGAATCCGGGATGTCCAGGAATTGCTGGGACACAGCAGTATTGTCACCACTCAGATCTATACAGAAATCTCCACTGCCCGAAAAAAAGAAGTCTTGATGAAATATAACGGACGGAACCGATTGGGGATGGAATAAACATAATCCCACTGGCATACTGTATATCTTTTGCCAGTGGGATTTCACTTATTCATTATTTTACTATCTAACGCAATTTCTAATTCAAGTCTTACTGCTATCTCAGCCTGTGCACGGATTTCATTTAATACGATTTCATATAATTTATCCGCACTGATATTATGTGTAGAGCAACTTCTATCCGTTTTGTATGTTTTGCAAATCATATAGAAATATTTCTTGTTCTTCCAATTAGAAGTCCTATAAACCATTTTCCCATGGCAATCACCGCACTCTACAAAGCCAGATAATATAGATACACTGTTTTCTCCTGGAGCAACCCTGGTATCTTTTAATAACAAAGTCTGCACTTTATCATAGGTCTCTTTATCAATAATTGCTGGATGCATGTCAGCTACCCTTACCCAATTCTTCTCAGGCATTCTCACTATATTTTTTGACCTATAATCTATTTTTTTGTTTTTACCCTGGACCATCGTTCCTGTGTAAGTCTCACAATGTAAAATCCTATACACTGACTTCGAGTTCCAGACCGCCGTTCCATTTCTTTTGAAGTTTTCAGTAAAGTGCTGCCCTGCCTCTAGACGGTATTCTAAAGGTGATAATATTCCTGCATTATTTAAATTATCAGCAATCCCCTGGTCACTTACACCTTCCATCTTCCATACAAATATCTGCCTCACAATTTCAGCGGCATCTTCATCAATTTCAAGCTTTGACCTATTTTTAAGTGATTTTTTATATCCATATGGAACAAAGTTACTGACGCAATCACCTCTTTTTCTTTTTGCATCCAAAAGCGTTTTTACCTTTGTGGACATCTCCCTGCAATAAACATCATTCATAAGGTTCTTTACAGGAATTGTAATGGCATCGCTGTTTTTCTTTTCAGCTTCCCCATCGTAATTATCGTTGATAGCAATCAGCCTGACTCCCATCATAGGAAATAATCGTTCCAGATATCTTCCAACCTCGATATAGTTTCTTCCAAATCGAGACAGGTCTTTTACAATCACGCAATTAACAGCACCTGTTTTTAAATCCTCATATAATCTGGTAAAGTCCGGTCTGTCAAAAGATGAGGTTAGATAACGATACTTTTTGAAACACAGTAAAATCAAGGTTTTTCGGACAACGAACAAGCATGGTTTGTACTACAACTAAATATTGCACCGCACAAGCGGCGTTTCCCACTTCCACCCGGAAGAACAGGAACGCCGCTTTTTTCATGCCCTTTGTTACGCAGTAGGGGCTGAAAAAGCCTTGCTACAAGCAGCTTTGCGGGCGTATTTTTGACACGGCAAGGGGTTTATACCTTTTCCCTCAAAATCGCCGTTCTACTGCGTAACAAATCCACAGCAAAGGAGTGATGAAGCTATGGCAGTTTTCCGTGTGGAAAGAACGACGGGCTACACCGTAATGAGCAACCACCACTTACGCAATAAGGAGCTTTCCTTAAAGGCAAAGGGGCTGCTTTCACAAATGCTGTCATTGCCGGAGGATTGGGACTACACCCTTGCGGGGCTGTCCTACATCAACCGGGAAAGTATCGACGCTATCCGTACCGCAGTTTGGGAGCTTGAAAAAGCTGGGTATATCACAAGGCGGCAGGGACGCGACGAGAAAGGCAAAATGACCGCTATCGAATACACCATTTACGAACAGCCGCAGCCGCCGGGATTGGATAATCCGGTATTGGAAAATCCAACAGCGGATAACCCGATATTGGAAAATCCGACAACGGATAATCCGACGTCGGAAAATCCAACGCAATTAAATAAAGATATATCAAGAACTAACTTACCAAAAAAAGAAAAAATAATTACTGATGAACAAAGTACCCATTCCATTCCTATCCTTTCCCCTAACCCCTCTCCTTGCAGAGAAGCGGCTACGCCGCCGGAACGGAAAGGAACGGAAGCGACAGCACAGAGCGCAGTTGATATATACCGGGAAATCATCAAGGACAATATCGACTACCACATTCTCAAACAGGACATGAAGTTTGACAGTGACAGGCTGGACGAGATTGTAGACCTCATGCTTGAAACCGTATGCACCGCCAGAAAGCGGGTACGGATTGCGGGGGACGACTACCCGGCAGAGCTTGTGAAGTCAAAGTTTATGAAACTAGACGGCGAGCATATCCGCTTTGTGCTTGACTGTATGCGGGAGAACACAACCAAAATCCGCAACATCAAGCAATATCTGAAAGCCGCCCTTTTCAACGCCCCGTCCACAATCGGCAACTACTACACTTCCCTTGTCGCCCATGACATGGCAAGCGGCGCACTGTCACCGAAAAAGCCGCAGTACGGCGACCCGGACTATTATTCATGCAATGAGGGCGAAAGCCTGTAACCACCCACAACCACAAAAGGAGGATTTTATTATGGCACAGAAAATGACAGGAGCATTGGTATTTGACGAGCGCACCGACCGTTACGACATCCGCTTTGACTTAAACAGCTACTACGGGGGCTTGCATTGCGGCGAGTGCTTTGACGTATTCGTGCGGGGCAAGTGGAAGCCGACCCGGATTGAGTACGGCGACAACTGGTATCTTGTGGGTATCAGAGCCGAGGACTTGAACGGGCTGCGGGTGCGTATCTGACCGCCGCCCCATAAAGAAACGCGAAAGGAGGACGCGACAAATTGCAGGACGAAGTAAACGAAAAGACCATAGCCCTTTACATCAAGACCGGAAAGCTGACCGCGCAGCAGCTCCAAAAGGCTATGAAAGCCCTGCTTGCACAGATGAAAAAGCAGCATGACAAACAGAAAATCCCGCATGGCAAGCAGACCCTAAAGCAGCTTATGAAGCAGAACGCGGGCGTTTCCAACATTGAAATCACAAAGGACAATATCAAAGCCTTTGAGAGTACGGCGAAAAAGTACGGTATCGACTTTGCGCTGAAAAAGGACGCGACGGAAAGCCCGCCCCGCTATCTGGTTTTCTTCAAGGGGCGGGACGCGGACGTACTGACCGCAGCCTTTAAGGAATTTTCCGCAAAAAAGCTGACACAGGAGAAAAAGCCCTCAATCCGAAAGCTGCTCTCTACCCTCAAAGAAGCTGCACAGGGCAGAAACGCGGAACGGGCAAAGGTCAAGAACAAGGACAGGGAGGTATCGCTATGAAGCCGGAAATCAAGAAGCTGCTTATCCTAAATCTCCCGTATCTGCTCTTTGTCTGGCTCTTTGATAAAGTGGGCGCGGCTGTCCGGCTCTCCCCCGGCGCGGACGCAAGCGCAAAGCTGCTACATCTTGGGGACGGTTTTACCGCCGCCTTTTCCAGTATCGCGCCGAGCTTCCACCCGGCAGACTTAGCTTTAGGCATTGCGGGGGCGGTCATTGTCCGGCTGATTATCTACACCAAAGGCAAGAACGCGAAGAAATACCGCCGCGGGACAGAATACGGTTCGGCGCGTTGGGGCGGGGCTGACGACATAAAGCCGTACACCGACCCGGTATTTGAGAACAATATCCCCTTAACGCAGACGGAACGGCTCACCATGAACAGCCGCCCGAAGCAGCCGAAATACGCAAGAAACAAAAATATCCTTGTAATCGGCGGTTCCGGCAGCGGCAAGACCCGGTTCTTTGTGAAACCGTCGCTCATGCAATGTACGTCAAAGGATTTTCCAACGTCGTATATCGTCACTGACCCGAAAGGAACACTGATTTTGGAAACCGGGAAAATGTTACAGCGGTACAAATACCGTATCAAAGTGCTAAATACGATTAACTTCAAAAAATCCATGAAATACAATCCCTTTGCCTATCTGCGGAGCGAAAAGGACATTTTGAAGTTAGTCAATACCATTATCGCCAACACCAAAGGCGACGGGGAAAAATCCGGCGAGGATTTCTGGGTGAAAGCGGAAAAGCTCTACTACACCGCGCTAATCGGCTACATCTGGTATGAAGCCCCGGAGGACGAGAAGAACTTCACGACGCTGCTTGAAATGATAA
>OLVP01000263.1_pt1 | contig 47031 bp, 42 predicted proteins | sample 1673281 | NCBI WGS metagenome assembly OLVP01 (sample SAMEA3178940, study PRJEB25190) | human gut metagenome | biome: human gut; feature: human-associated habitat; material: faeces | place: Austria | collected 2013
CAACCATAGATAAGCTGGCGGCACAAAATTTGAATATCATAAGGAAATGGAGCCTAAGTATTTTGAAACCGGCACAAATAACAAGACATAAGTTGTCGATGCGAAAGAAAAGGTTTGTACTTAGCTTACGCCCAATTCAGTATCTAGAAGAACTTTTAGAAGCTTAAAAAATAACAGAAAGCAGAATTGATGCCAGATGATCGTTCGTGCGTTTGTCGTGGACTGATAATGTTTATCATGGACGAATGACCTCGCATATGGTATAATTCATAAGATAGGCGTATTCCATTCATTTTTGGATACGATTGGAGGAAGACTATGGATGAGAAAAGGAAGGTGCGGGGGAGCTTCCGCATTTATCTTCAGTGGCCTTTATTTTTATCGGTCCTGATGGTCCTGCTGACAGCTGCTGTGGGGGCAGTTTCATTAAGAGCAGGCATTATAGTTTCATTTTTTACTCTTATCTATATTGGAATAGCGTTATGGCTGTATTTTTCCAGGAGAAAAGGCATCCTGGGGGGACTTATCGCGTTTTCCCAGGCTTATGACCAGAGCAAGAGCAAGTTTTTAGAAGAAATGCTGGTGCCTTACTGTGTGGCGGATATAACAGGCCGCATTTTGTGGATGAACCAGGAAATGGGAGCTATTCTTGGGGATGATAAGGCTGCCATCAGGAATATTACCCAGATGTTTCCGGATATTACAAAGGAAATGCTGGCTACCGGCGGCGAAACGGTAAGTATACACAGTGCATTTAAAGACAAGAAGTACCGTGTGGACATGAAAGAGATCCATACAGAAGAGGCTCAGGCAGCAGCGTCCCAGTGCGGGCTGGATGAAGGTAATTCCCTGGTGACTGCTATTTATCTCATTGATGAGACCCAGATGCTTCTTTATAAACAGCAGATCAATGACCAGAAGCTGGTAGCAGGTCTCATTTATCTGGATAATTATGATGAGGCATTAGAAAGCGTAGAAGAGGTACGCCGTTCTCTTCTGACTGCACTTATTGACCGAAAGATCAGCAAGTACATTTCTTCCATGAATGGTATTGTAAAGAGCATTGAGAAGGATAAATATTTCTTTGTCATCAAGCAGCAGTACATTGCCAGGATGCAGGAAGAGCGTTTCTCTATTCTGGAAGATGTAAAAACTGTAAATATTGGAAATGATATGGCAGTCACCTTAAGTATCGGTATTGGTATGAACGGTGAGAGCTATGCGCAGAATTATGAATATGCAAGAACATCTATTGACATGGCCTTAGGCCGTGGCGGTGATCAGGCGGTCGTCAAGGATTCTGATAAGATCCTCTATTATGGCGGAAAAGCCCAGCAGATGGAAAAAACCACTCGCGTAAAGGCCCGTGTAAAGGCGCATGCCTTAAAGGAACTGATGGATAATAAGGACCGTCTGCTGATCATGGGACACCGGATGGCAGATATTGATGCTTTCGGTGCAGCAGTTGGTATTTACCGCATTGCCATGTCCATGAATAAAAAGGCCAATATCGTACTCAATGATGTAACCTCTTCTGTGCGTCCTATGATGGAGCGCTTCCAGAACAATCCGGAGTATCCTGATGATATGTTCCTAAAGGGCGCAAAGGCAGCAGAACTGGTGGATGCAGGAACCATGCTGGTAGTTGTGGATGTAAACCGTCCAAGTATTACTGATGAGCCTAACCTGCTGCGTCTGATCCGCACGATCGTGGTCCTGGATCATCATCGTACCAGCAGTGAAGTGATCGACAATGCAGTTCTTTCTTATGTGGAGCCATATGCTTCTTCTGCCTGCGAAATGGTTGCAGAAGTGCTTCAGTATATTGCAGATGGGATCAAGGTAAGGCCCTGCGAGGCAGATGCCATGTATGCAGGTATTGTTATTGATACCCAGAATTTTACCAACCAGACCGGTGTGCGTACCTTTGAGGCGGCAGCATTCCTTAGAAGAAGCGGTGCTGATGTTACAAGAGTGCGCAAGCTGTTCCGTGAAAATATGGTAGATTATCAGGCGAAGGCAGAGGCAGTAAGGGCGGCAGAGGTTTATATGGACGCATTTGCCATCAGTGTATGCCCGGCAGAAGGTCTGGACAGCCCGACCATTATCGGCGCCCAGGCAGCAAATGAGCTTCTTGAGATCAAGGGGATCAAGGCTTCTGTGGTACTTACAGACTACAACAATACTATTTATTTCAGCGCCAGATCCATTGATGAAGTTAATGTTCAGGTTATGATGGAAAAACTGGGCGGTGGCGGTCACAGGACTATTGCAGGTGCCCAGATGCAGGGCATCACAGTTGAAGAGGCCAAGGAACGCTTAAAAGCTGTCATCCGTCAGATGATGGATGAGGGAGATGTATCTTAGGAACAAAACAGATATACCAGGTATACATCTGATACAGATTAGATTTAGATAGATACAGACATAGAAAGGAAGTTTTGTAAAATGGAAATCGTATTATTAGAAGATGTAAAGGCATTAGGTAAAAAGGGACAGGTTGTAAAGGTAAATGATGGTTACGCACGCAACTTTATCCTTCCAAAGAAGTTAGGCGTAGAAGCGACCTCCAAGAACTTAAACGATTTAAAGCTTCAGAAAGCAAATGATGCAAAGATCGCAGCTGAGCAGCTGGCGGCAGCCAAAGAACTGGCAGAGAAGTTAAACAATGCTTCTGTAACTGTTTCTATTAAGGCCGGTGAAGGCGGCAGGGCATTTGGTGCTGTTTCTTCTAAGGAGATCGAAAAAGCAGCTAAGGATCAGCTGGGACTGGAGATCGACAAGAAGAAGATCGTATTAAATACACCGATTAAGGCTATTGGCAGCTTTGAGGTGTCTGTAAAGCTTCACAAAGAGGTAACTGCAAAACTGGCAGTTAAGGTAGTAGAAGCATAGGAAGATTCTGGGAGAACATTAACGATAAGACAGCCCGGGGGATATAGCCCGGAAATGTAAGGAGATAATTTTTATGGAAGAGACCCTTATTAAGCGGGTGCTTCCTCACAGTATAGAGGCGGAACAGTCTGTTATAGGTTCTATGTTAATGGACAGGGAAGCGGTAATCGCTGCATCGGAGATCATCACGGGCAGCGATTTTTATCAGCAGCAGTACGGGATCATGTTTGATGCCATGGTGGAACTGTTTAATGAAGGAAAGCCGGTAGATCTGGTAACACTTCAGGACCGCTTAAAGGAAAAAGAGGTTCCGCCGGAGGTCAGCAGTCTGGATTTTGTCCGGGATATCATTACTATTGTGCCTACATCGGCCAATGTAAAGTCCTATGCTGCTATTGTCAGTGAGAAAGCAGTCCTGCGCCGGCTTATAAAGACAACAGAAGAGATCGCGAATACCTGCTATGCGGGAAAAGAACCATTGGAAAATATTCTGGCGGATACGGAAAAGTCTATTTTTGATCTGCTGCAGAATAAGGGCGGACAGGAATTTGTGCCTATTAAGCAGGTTGCCATCAATGTATTGGAAAAAATCGAGGATGCATATAAAAACCAGGGAACCGTTACAGGTATTCCGTCCGGATTCATTGATCTGGATTACAAATTGTCCGGTTTCCAGCCTTCTGATTTCATTTTGATCGCAGCACGTCCGTCTATGGGTAAAACGGCCTTTGTCTTAAATGTAGTTGACTATGTTTCTGTGCGTAAGAACCTGCCATGTATGGTATTCAGCCTGGAAATGTCAAAGGAGCAGCTGGTAAACCGTATGCTTTCCATGGAGTCAAATGTAGACTCACAGAAGCTGCGAACAGGTACTCTGACAGATTCTGACTGGGATGCAGTTGTGGAAGGTATTGGCATTATCGGTAATTCCAAGCTGATCATTGATGATACGCCAGGTATCTCTATTTCTGAGCTGCGCTCCAAGTGCAGGAAAATGAAGCTGGAGTATGGCTTAAGTATTGTTATCATTGACTATTTACAGCTGATGAGTGGAAGCCGTAAAGGAGGAAATGATAACCGCCAGCAGGAAATTTCCGATATTTCCCGTTCCTTAAAAGCGTTAGCCAGAGAACTTCATGCCCCGGTCATTGCCTTATCCCAGCTGTCCCGTGCCTGCGAGACCCGTACCGACCATCGCCCTATGCTTTCTGACCTTCGAGAGTCCGGAGCCATTGAGCAGGATGCGGACGTTGTTATGTTCTTATACCGTGATGATTACTATAACAAAGATACTGAACATCCCAACGAGGCCGAAGTCATCATCGCAAAACAACGAAACGGCCCTATTGGTACTGTAAACCTGATCTGGAAGCCTGAATACACCAAGTTTGTAAATGCGGTGCGTCCTCAGGGAGGAAATCAGGAAGGATAATAGAATTTTGGCGCTTGCATCAGTTGGTGCAGGTGCCATTTGTTTTTTAGTCATAATAGTGATTCTCAACGCATACATTGATAATAAACGGCGGCAAAAAGAGCCGCAGTTAATCAGAGTGATACGTGATATGAAGGAGAGAATGGCTATGGATGAGGTACATTATCTTATATCAGATGCGTCCAGGAAGGTGGATGTGGAAGCCCATGTATTGAGGTACTGGGAGGAAGAACTGGAGCTTGGGATCCCCCGAAATGAAATGGGGCACAGGTATTATACGGATTTTCATATCCGGCTGTTTAAACAGGTGAAAAACCTGAAGGAAAAAGGATATCAGTTGAAGGCGATCAAGCATGCATTGGAGCAGATGAAAAAGGACGGAAAGCTGGAAGGGGAGCTGACGGACGAGCTGTTGGAGCGTGATATGGACGCAGCTTTAAAGGAGCTTAAGGAAGAGGAAAGTACGGCAATGGTTGCTGCAACAGGAGAAGGAATGGCTCTTCCCGCCAGTGCAGAGGAAAAAATGGCCCAGTTCCAGCAGATGATGAACCTGATCATCGGACGGGCGCTGGAAGTGAATAATGAAAAGCTGAGCCAGGATATCAGCTGCCTTGTAAAAGAACGGCTGGCAGGTGAAATGGAGCTTCTTTTAAAGGATTCTGACCAGAAAGAGGAGGAAAGGTTTCGCCTGTTAGACGAGACGATCCGCTCTTTCCAGAAAAGCGGACAGGAAGAAGCAGCTGCGGCAAAAGTGCCGTTTTTTAAGAAAAAGCGCTTCGGACGAGGGGCTAAGAAGCTTTTTCACAGGGAGAAGAGAAGTTAAGGAAAAGAAAGAGGATAGATTTTCTTAAGACCGTGAAAAATATCGAAAAATAGCAGGATATGTGCTATAATCTGATAAGCACATGGGAAAAACACGGGGCGCAGGAAGTGCAAAAGAGGAATCCTGAGTGGACTAAAAAGCAACAAATGACAACAAGTGAGGACACATTTCATGAATCAGAAATATACATATTACCTGAGATATGCCTGCATATCCGGTGCGTTAGCTGCAGCGCTGGCGCTGGGGGGATGCTCTTCTGGTGACAGCGGGATCGCTGTCCAGAATGAAACAGCAGAACCGGCAGCGGCAGATGCTGTGGACGGCCAGGCAATCTCAGATGGTACAGATGAGACCATAGCACCTTTAGGACTGGACGGACAGGTACTGCCGGGACTGGATGATGTAGAACTTCCAGAAGATGCAGAACCGGCGCCTCAGTATCTGAGAGAAGGCGTGCGCCATGAGATCGTAAAGAAGCTTCAGCAGCGACTGATGGATCTGGGCTTTATGGATAACGATGAGCCTACGGATTACTTTGGCCAGGTAACGCTCACAGCAGTAAAACATTTCCAGAGACAGAATGAACTGCCTCAGGATGGTATTGTAGGTAATACCACATGGGATGAACTGATGGCAGAAGATGCCAAACATTATGCAGTATCTAAGGGAACACAGGGCGATGATATCCAGAAGATCCAGCAGCGACTGTATGAGCTGGGATATCTGGCTTCTGCAGACCAGGTAACGGGCAACTTTGATGATGCTACAGAAATTGCCGTTTTAAAGCTTCAGGGGGTTAATGGACTGGCAGAAGACGGAAAAGTAGGCCGGCAGACCTATAACCTGATGTACAGCGATGACATTAAGGCAAATATGCTTGCATACGGTGAAAAGAGTGATGTGGTACTGGCATGCCAGCAGCGTTTAAAGGATCTGGGCTATCTGACTACAACACCAGATGGTACATATGGTCAGGACACTGTGATCGCAGTTAAGCAGTTCCAGGCAAGAAATGACCAGGTAGTAGACGGCTACTTAGGACCATCCACCCGTATTGTATTAAACAGTCCGGATGCCAAGCCAAATGGCTTAATGATCGGTGAACAGGGCGATTCTGTTACCAGAGTACAGCAGCTGTTAAGCAAATACGGCTATCTGCCATCTTCCAATGTAACTGGCTATTATGGTGAAGCAACGGAAGATGCAGTAAAGAACTTCCAGTCACGCAACGGTCTGTCTGCAGATGGTAAAGTTGGCGTACTGACCATGGCCAAGCTTACCAGTGACGATGTGAAGAAACCGGCACCTTCTACAGCTGCACCGGCTAAGGGCAACAAAAACAATAACAGCGGAAAGAACAATAATTCTAACAAGGGCAATAACGGCGGCAATACCAGTACACCGGCTCCAAGACCGGCATCCGGTACAGGTGTTTCTGCGCTGATCTCCGTAGCATCTTCCAAGCTTGGAAGCCCATATGTATGGGGAGCAAAGGGCCCCAGCTCTTTTGACTGTTCCGGTTTTGTATACTGGTGCTTAAAGCAGGTAGGCGTAAGCCAGAGTTATATGACTTCTTCAGGCTGGAGAAGTGCAGGACGTTATACAAAGGTAAGCAATTTTGGAGATATCCAGGCGGGCGATATCGTAGTTGTAAGAGGCCACGTAGGTATTGCAGCAGGCGGCGGAACTGTTATTGATGCTTCATCCAGTAATGGTAAGGTTGTCCACAGAAGCTTAAGCCAGTGGTGGAGAAATAACTTTATCTGCGCATGGCGTATCTTTTAAACAGTAGCATACACCCGGTTTGCGCCTGTGGGCGCAGGTATATTAACAAAGGAGGAGACATTTATGCAGACGATCCTGGTATGTGATGATGATAAACAGATTGTAGAAGCCATTGATATTTATCTTACAGGAGAAGGCTTTAAAGTTATAAAAACCTATGACGGATATGAAGCTCTGGAATATCTGGAGACACAGTCCGCAGATCTTTTGATCTTAGATGTGATGATGCCGGGACTGGATGGTATACGTACTACCTTAAAGGTACGTGAGACCAGCAGTATTCCGATCATTATCCTTTCTGCAAAATCAGAGGATGCAGATAAGATCCTGGGACTTAATATCGGTGCAGATGATTATATTACAAAGCCATTTAACCCGTTAGAACTGGTAGCAAGAGTCAAATCCCAGCTGCGCCGTTATACACAGCTTGGGAACATGAGCCAACAGGCAGAAGGCCAGGTTTACAAGTGTGGCGGTCTCCAGATCAATGATGACAATAAGGAGGTTACTGTAGATGGAGAGCCGATCAAACTGACGCCTATTGAGTATAACATCCTTTTGCTTCTGGTTAAGAATGCAGGAAAGGTATTCTCTATTGATGAGATCTACGAAAAGATCTGGAACGAGGAAGCCATTGGTGCAGATAATACAGTAGCTGTCCACATCCGTCATATCCGGGAAAAGATTGAGATCAACCCGAGAGAGCCAAAATATCTGAAGGTAGTATGGGGCGTAGGCTATAAGATCGAGAAACAGTAGGTGGCCTATGGAAAAAAAGTCGTTTGGTCTGAGAAAATGGAAGGTGCTGCTGTCCGTGTTTCATGTGATCTTTCTGGTCATTACACTGGCGGGTATCAGTGCCATGTATTTAAACGGCGGATACGGTAAAGGTATCCGCTGGATTTATGATGAAACATATGAGGATTCAAATGCATTCTGCTCCCAGCTGGGCATAGATATCAGCAATATTTTTACCTATATCGGCTATAAGGATATGTTTGAAACGAATGGTGTTCTGGACATGCATAAGAATATTGTGCGTATTACAGACGGACCAGGCGTAGATGAAAATATGACACTGGACCAGATCGTCCGTTATGCAAAAATCCGCGGATATTACCTGGGGGAAGATTTTACAGTTCAGGGGTCTCCTATGGCCATGGACGATGATGACATGGAAATCACCGTAGAATATAAAACGGATAACCCAGGTCTGGCAGATGCAGATGGCCTGGAGACCAGGATGACTAAAGAGGAAATGGCTCTTGATATCCTGGATCGTCTGGGAAAATATTATACGATCTATTATAATTTCATCAGTAATAATACAAATGTCCGGTTCCGTATCTTTTATAAAAGCGATAGTGGGGAAGAAGCGGTTTATACGAATGTCCCATCTATGTCCTTAGATGAGCTGAGAGGTTTTGGAAAATATTTATTTATTCCTGGAAATACCATCCGTATGGAAAGTAATCTGGCTTTGATACCGGAAAATGCGGCTTCCCTGCTGGAAACCTGGAATCCATTTGACAATGACCAGAATTACATGGTAGTTTCTGTGGATACAAATTATCCATATGTTGATAAATATGCAAAGGAAGCAGGAGAATATAAAGGTGCCCGTTCTGCTTTTATTGTAGGAATGGGTGCTGTGATCGCCGGAATGGTCGGATTTTTCACTACGCTGGTGGCACTGGTGCTTTTGTCCGGTCATGAAGATGAGCTGGGTGGCACGATCCGCCTGTTCCCTATCGATAAAATGTATACGGAGTCCTGTGTGCTTTTGTGTGCGGCAGCAACAGCCGGTATTTTGTACTTTTGCAGAAAGCTGGGTATTATGGTCATTGGCCTGTTTGCTTCAGAAGAACATCTGGCTTACTGGAATAAATTATTAAAATATGTGATACTTTATGGATGCAGTATTCTCTGTGGCTTCAGTCTTTTAAGACGTTATAAGGCCAATACATTATGGGAGAAAAGCATTGCAAAAAAGGCAGTAAATGCTTCAAAAGATTATATTGCCAAAGCCAGTTTTGTGGCAGGTACCAGCCTTTGTTATCTGCTGTTTTTGGTTGTTAATGGCATGATGATGTGGGGAACGCTGTTCCTTTTTGCCTATAAAGATGAAAAACTGACTTCACGCATTTTATTTTATGTATGCGCTGTTTTGTTTGTGGGACTGGATGGCTGGATCTACCACAGGCTGTTTCGTAAGGCAGAGCAGAAAGATCTTTTGAATAATGCCATTACCTGTATTGCAAAAGGTGATACCGGTTTCAGGCTGGACACAAAAAAGCTTACCGGAAAAGAAAGAACAGTAGGAGATCATATTAATAATATTGGAAGTGGTCTGGATACAGCACTACAGGAAAAGGTAAAAAGTGAGCGCTTAAAAGCGGACCTGATCACTAATGTTTCCCATGATATTAAGACTCCCCTTACATCCATTATCAACTATGTGGATCTGTTAAAGAGGCAGAAGATACAGGATCCCAAGATCGCCTCTTATCTGGAAGTCCTGGACCAGAAATCCCAGCGTTTAAAGACATTGACAGAGGATCTGGTAGAAGCATCCAAGGCAAGTTCCGGCAACCTGAAGCTGGAAGTGACAGATATTGACCTGGTAGAGCTGGTGCAGCAGACAAATGGTGAATTTGAGGAACGTTTTGACCAGCGCCATTTAAAGATCATCTCTGATTTCCCGGATGGCATGATCATTATTAAGGCAGATGGGCGCAGATTATGGCGTGTTCTTGAAAATCTTTATACCAATGCTTTTAAATATGCCCAGGAAGGCAGCCGGGTATATGTGGATGTGACTTCTGTAGATGGAAAAGCCATTTTCACTATGAAAAATATTTCAGAAAAGCCGTTAAATATCAGCCCGGATGAACTGACAGAACGTTTTGTCAGAGGAGATGTGGCGCGGACCACAGAAGGCAGCGGATTAGGGCTTTCCATTGCCCGGAGTCTGACTCAGCTGCAGAAAGGCGAGTTTGTGATCACCATTGACGGTGATTTGTTCAAGGCTCAGGTCATTTTCCCGCAAGTGCGCCAGGAGACCAGGGCAGAAATGCGTCTGGAACGGGCTGCGGAAGAGAAGCGGGCAGAAGAACAGTCCGGGGAGAAAATGTCCGGGGAAATGCCAGTGGGAGAGAACCTGCTGGAAAGCGTCCCCTATAACTGGGATGTAATGGTAGAAAATGACAAGAATTTAACAGTGAAAGAGGAAGTACTGATCCGGAATGGAAACCGGGAGAATAAACAGGAAACATAAACCGGAAAATTAAAACGGAAAAATAAAAAGAAAACGTAAGGAAAATCCTAAAAAAAGACAGGCCCACAAGGAACCTGTCTTTTTTGACCGTAAATCTGCAGCCCGCTTTCAGGCGGTACTGCTTAAATGTGTAAATAGAACTTATTGATACTCGAAAACATTGATCCAGCTCTCTAACAGATCTTTCTCTTCCGGACGCTTATAAGCCAGCTGTGCGGCTGCTACGATTGGAAGCCAGCCCTGTACATAGCGTTTTTCTGTACCTGTTTTTTCACAGAACAGATCCATGTACAGCTCTGCTTTCTTTTTGTCCTTTAAGCTGAGCAGAAGGTAGGTTCTGGCCACATCGGCACTTGCATTACCCTGGGAAGCATGTACCCAGTCAATGACATAAAGCTTTCCATCGTCCCCAACAATGATGTTGGATGGATTGAAATCGCCGTGGCAGAGCTTGGTGTGTTTTGGCATTCCGTCCAGTCTGGTCAAAAGCTCATAACGTGTGCCTTCGTCCAGCTGTTCCACGGATTTTAAGGAACGGATGGTTTTTTCTTTCAGTTTGTTGAGCAGCGGGCAAGCCTGGCTGTGGATCAGCAGCTGAAGATCTACCATCTGGGACATGTACTCGTCCAGCTTGTCAGGATTTTCATCCATCAGCTGTTCTAAGGTCTTGCCTGGTACATATTCCTTGATAATAGACCATTTTCCATCAGTTACCGTTACCCCTAAAACCTTTGGAACATTGAGCGCTTCGATGGTCTCCACTCTTGCATTACATAATGCTTCGTTTAAAACCTCAGCTTTCGGGAATCCTTCACAGAATTCCTTAATGGCAGTATCTCCGTCACGGTAGACGGTCTTTTTTGCACTACTGAAAATCATTTCTTTTGCCATAATCATACTCTCCTTCCACACATTATATACGGTACTGCTGCGGTGTGAACTGCCGCATCGATTATTATTTTACTACATGAATGATTAAAAGTACAGCAAAATTGATAAAAAATTAACGAAATTTACCATAAAAGTGTTACCGGCACTTAAAACCGGAAGATCGCAGTTCCATATCCGCCTAACGGATAAGAAATAGAATATGGCTGTCCATCACATTCACCTTTTATGGATGTATAAGTCGGGCACTGGCTTGGCTTATAGGCACCATGGACATTATCTAAAAGAAGTGACAGCTTACAACGTTTCGGAACGCCTACACGGTAATCCGGGCGATCTACAGGTGTGAAGTTTACTATAAACAGCAGGTTCTTTTTGCCAGTTTCATCTTTACGGATAAAACTAAAAATGCTGCGGTCGCCGTCATTGGCGTTAATCCACTGGAAACCGTTCCAGTCATTGTCAAGGTGGTACAGACACGGATATTTCCTGTAAATATGAAGAAGATCACGGACATATTCCTGAAGCTTTTTGTGGCTTTCTTCTTCAGCTAAATACCAGTCAAGGCTGACCTTTTCATCCCATTCGTGCCATTGGCCAAAGTCCTGTCCCATAAATAAAAGCTTCTTTCCGGGATGGCCTAACATAAAGGTGTAGCCGGCTTTTAAGTTGGAGAACTTGTCCTCTCCAAGGCCGGGCATCTTGTTGATCATGGAACACTTCAGGTGGACTACCTCGTCATGGGAGAGTACTAAAATGTAATTTTCACTGGTAAAATAGGTGAGGCTGAAGGTCATGCGGTTGTGATTATATTTGCGGAAATATGGATCTAATTTCATATATTCCAGGAAATCATGCATCCAGCCCATATTCCATTTAAAGGTAAATCCCAGTCCGTCATTTTCCGGATGCTCCGTCACTTTCGGCCAAGCAGTAGATTCTTCTGCGATCATGGAAACACCGTGGTTGCGGCCCTGGACAACGGTATTTAAGTGCTTAAAGAACTCAATAGCCTCTAAATTCTGGTTTCCGCCGTCTTTATTTGGTACCCACTGGCCTGGTTCACGGCCATAGTCTAAGTACAGCATGGAAGCAACTGCATCTACCCGCAGTCCATCTACGTGGTATTCTTCTACCCAGTAGAGAGCGTTGCTGATGAGGAAGTCTTTTACTTCATTTTTGCCATAATCAAAGACTTTTGTGCCCCAGTCTGGATGTTCACCCTTGCGAGGATCTTCATATTCAAAAAGAGGATGTCCATCAAAATCAGCCAGTCCATGGGCATCTTTCGGGAAATGGGCCGGAACCCAGTCAAGGATAACTCCGATGCCATTTTTATGTAAATAATTCACAAAATACATGAAGTCTTTAGGGCTTCCGTAACGGGAGGTAGGGGCAAAATAACCGGTGACCTGATATCCCCAGGAACCGTCATATGGATGCTCTGCGATACCCATAAGCTCTACGTGGGTGTAGCCCATTTCCTTTACATAGGCAGCCAGTTCATGGGCAGCTTCCACATAGGTATAATATCCGTCCTTTTCTTCACGGTCCTTCTTCTTCCAGGAACCCAGATGGACTTCATAAATGCTGATAGGCTGCTTTGTCATATCTGCCTGGGAGCGCTTTGAGATCCAGTCACCGTCATTCCAGGAAAATCCGCTGATATCGGCAGTAACAGAGGCAGTACCTGGGCGGTATTCTGCACTGAAGGCAAATGGATCTGCTTTATAAAGGATCTTTCCTGTATCTGTGGTAATAGCGAATTTGTAAAGCTCGCCAACCTGCATACCTGCGTTAAAGTATTCCCAGATGCCGGACTGTCCCACTTTTTTCATAGGATTGGCTTCCGGATTCCAGCCATTGAAATCACCTACCAGATGGACTGCCTGGGCATGTGGCGCCCATACACCAAAATAGATGCCCTTTTTGCCTTTGTAGGTCATGGGGTGAGCGCCCAGCTTTTTATAAATCTCATAGTGGGTACCTGCACCGAATAAATAGCAGTCCAGATCGGAGATCAGACCGGTGTTTCCTGCATTCTTTCTGGCAGCTGCAGAACCGGCAGTCTTTCCCTGTGTTTTAGATTTTGCTGCAGTACTTTTGGAAGAAGTGTTTTTTGCTGCAGTTTTTGTACCTGTGCTTTTTCTGGTAGTTTTATGAGCTGTGGCCTGGATTGCTTTTTGTGCCTGATCCGCCTGCTTTCTCGTTGTCATATTAATTTTCCCCCTTAATTTTAAGGACAGCACCCCAGTTGCCCTTTAATTTAATTTCCAGTCTGCCGTTTTGTACAGGCAGAATTTTATCTTCGCCGGTTTCATCATCACTGTTTAAAAGATCCACTGCTGTCTGTGCCTGGATGGGAACCGGGATGTTTAATATAGTTTCATTATCATCATTATTTAAGGCTGTGATGATCAGGCTGTTATTTCCCCATCTTGCGTAGGCATACTGCCTGTTGGTAAGAAGCAGTTCCTGATATTTTCCGTTGTGAAGCTCTTCATTTTCTTCATGGATCTTTCCAAGTCTGGAAATAAAATCCGTAAGCTCACAGTTTAGCTGCGGTATCTTTTCAGCCGGAATGCAGGGGCGCAGGTCATCATCACAGGTGGAAGTACGTTTTCCTTCCGTTCCCCATTCACCTCCGTAGTAAATAGACGGTATTCCCGGAAGGGTCATTAAACAGGTGTATACAGGATACAGATGCTTTTTTATTTTTAATTTGCTGGCAATGCGGTCTTCATCATGGTTATCAAGGAAGGTATAAAGCTGTCTTCCAATGGCTTCCAGACGACGTACATTGTGGGCGATCTCAAAAAAGTTATGGTCATTAAAACCGGAATAAATGCTTTTGTGCAGTTCGTAGTTAGTAACAGAATGGAGCATTTCCGGGTTGACCCAGCGGCTGTAATCACCGTGGATGACTTCTCCCATAAGCCAGAAATCCGGTTTCATGGAAGCAGTTTTGGTCCTCATTTCTTTCATGAAATTAAAGTCCAGGATATTGGCGCAGTCTAAACGGATGCCGTCAATGTCAAACTCATCCACCCAGAAGCGGATCACATCAAAAAGATAATCTTTTACCTGCTGGTTATAAAGATTTAAACAGGGCAGTTCAAAATGCCCCTGCCATGCTTCATAGCCAAATGGATCGCCTAAAGGGCTTTGCCAGTCAAAATTCACCCCTTTGTACCAGTCCTTGTACGGGGAGTCCCATTTTTTTTCCTGAATGTCTTTAAAAGCGAAAAACTCACGGCCTGTGTGGTTGAAAACACCGTCAACTACTACTTTGATGCCATTTTCATGGCAGAGCTTTGTAAACTCACGGAAATTTTCGTTGGTTCCCAGACGGCTGTCCACCAGCTTGTAATCCTTGGTGTCATAGCCATGACTGGATGATTCAAAAAGAGGACCTATGTAGATGGCATTGCAGCCTAAAGAACGGATATGTGGGATCCACTGATCCAGTTCTTTAAACCGGTCTGTCACCTCTGTCTGCGCATTCTGTTTCGGCGCTCCGGTCATTCCCAAAGGATACATATGATAAAAGATAGCTTGTTCATACCAGGTACTCATGTTGTCAGTCCTCCATGTTTTTGAATTTTCTCAGCAAAAACTGATAGCGCAGCTGCGCTGCATTCCATTCGTAGATATAGCAGTCGATCAGCGACGGCTCTGTAGCCTGTTCAAAATGGTTCTGGGCTGTTTCCAGAGCCCAGAGAGTACGTTCAATATCGTCCCACAGTTCCCGCTTTGTAAAAACTAAGTTTTCTTTTACAGGTGCTGCGGCTGCAGCCTCGCGAACGGCTTTTAAAAATCCCGGCATAAATCTTCATCTCCCAACTGCCAACAGATTTACTCTGGCATCAATTAGTATATCTGGAAAAAAAAGAATTATGCATTATTACATAAACTCTTCCAGCCGGTATCCCAGCTCCATAAGAGAGCGGGTGGAGTCACGTAAGGTGAGATAGTAATAGTTGGCTGTCCCGTCCTGGCGTACACCCACCAGACCTGCATCTTTTAATATTTTTAAATGATGGGAGATAGCAGGCCGGGAAAGACTGGTGCGGCGGGTGATCTCATTTACATTCATGGCGCAGCCTTCAAAATCAATGGTTCCCCGGGTGCCTCCGTTCTTTAAAGCATCTTCGCTGAGAAGCTCTACGATCGAAAGGCGTACCTTATCCCCAAGGGCAATAAAAAGAGGCATGCAGCAATGAAATTGTTTCTGCAGATCTTTAACCGTTGTCATAGCCGTTCCCTCCTTTGGTTTAAATTTTTAAACTAATATCATTTTACCATTACAGTATACTGGGGTCAATAGAAAAACGGATGAAAAAATAATCCAAAATGCTTCCAAAAAGCTCTTGACAGGAGGGGAGAAATACGGCATAATAAGGTCACATTCTTAAAAAAATCTATTTTTTATTTTTGATTCTGTAATTTTTATGTGCGGGTTTCAGCACAGTATCCAGATGAAGTGTATTTTGATCAAGATGAGAAAACAGTTTTTTTGCATCTTTTATGGGGGAGGTGAAGATATCGGTCTATTTTTATTCAAATGATCTTTTGCGGATCCTGTTTTTAACAGGACTGGCAGTTGCTGGTGTAAGTGACTGGAAATATTACCGGATCCCTAATTGGGTTATCGTCTGGGAAATGGCATTGGGCTGTATTTCCCTGTTTTTTCAGGCTGGCAGAGGGGAAATCGGAATCTGGAACGTACAGTGGCTGTGGTTTCTGGTGGCAGTGGCAGCCTGTGTATTCCGGGCAGTTTTGCTGTTGATACCGGGCATCGTTCTTTCACATTTTGGACTGGTGGGTGCCGGGGACATGAAGCTTATGGCTGTTTTTGCAGTCTGGCTTGGTCTTGAAAAAACGGGAAAGGTCTTTATTGCAGGACTTCTTTTAGGAGCGGTTCTGTCTCTTTTAAAAATGCTGCAGGCTGGAAGTGCCTGGGAGCGTTTTCTTTATTTATCTGCCTATGTCAGGCAAGTATTCAATGATAAAAAAGTTGAAAAGTATTATGTTTTATCCCGGGATGGAACCGGATGTGTGATACCTTTAGGAGCCTGTTTCTGTGCAGGTGCTATTCTTATTCTGGTTCTTTGATGTCTTATCAGAGTCTTTCCTGTACCTGTCTTTGCTTTCGACTTTTCACAAGATCAGGTACAGGAAGATTCCTAGAGAACATTTTGGGAATACAGGGGATTTTAAGGAGGATGGAAAATGGTAAAAGTAATGGCTGTATACGATGAAGATCCGTTGTATGCAGGGCGGCTGGCAGAATATGTGAACCAGAAGGAAACATTTCCTTTTCAGGCAATGGCATTTTCAGACCTGGAAAAATTAAAGGAATATGGACAGACTCATGACATTGAGATCCTTCTTGCAGGTGAAAATGTACGGGAAAAAGCAAAAGAAGTAAAAGCCGGATTGAAAATGATCCTCTGTGACGGGGAATTTGTGTCAAAAGAAGAAGCAAAAGAGGAAGCTTCCGTGTATAAATACCAGTCTGGGGACTGTATTTTACAGGAAGTAATGGCCTGTTACTGCATTGCACCGCCTCAACCAGGTCTGGCACTTATGGGAAAGAGCGGTTTGGTCATGGGAGTTTATTCACCGGTGGGACGCTGCGGGAAAACTTCTTTTGCATTGACTCTGGCTCATATGCTGGGAAAGAGCCAGGCAGTTTTATTTATCAGCCTGGAGGAATATTCCGGTTTTTCAAAGCTGGTCTGCGGGGGATATGAGCAGGATCTTTCAGATGTATTTTATCTGTATCAGAGGGGAGATTTTAACTGGCTTAAATTAAAATCCATGATCTTATCCAGTGGAAATGTGGATCATATTCCGCCGGTCTCTTATGGAGAAGACTTAGACCAGATCCCACCGGAAGAAATAGCAGGATTGCTTCGAAAGATTGCAGCAGAAAGCGGTTATGAGAGGATCGTTGTGGATATGGGGCATATGGGAAAAGGAGCAGTGGAGCTGTTTGAGGCCTGTGATGTTATTTATATGCCTGTATTGGATGATATGGTTTCGATGGCAAAGCTGGAAGAATTTGAGGAATATTTAAAAGAAGCAGATGAGAGGGAGAATCGCAGCAAAATACAGAAGCTGCGTCTTCCTGTAAGCAGGATGACAGCTCACAGGGAAAATTATATAGAACAGCTGATCTGGGGTGAAATGGGGGATTTTGTGAGAAAACTTCTGGAAGGGGGATATGAAAGGTGAGTGATGGGCAGATGCATTTAGCCGGAAAACGGGAAGGAATTCGGGGAGAATTAAGGAGAAATGTGCTGGGACAGTTAAAAGACCAGATATACCTGGAAGATGAACAGCTTTATGACCAGATTGATGCAGCTATCCGCCAAAAGGGAAGAGAGGTTTATCTTCCGTTAAAGGAGAGGTTGTGGCTTAGAAACAGCCTTTATGACAGCTTCCGCCGTCTTGATATCCTTCAGGAACTGTTAGATGACAAAGAAGTAACGGAGATCATGATCAATGGAGCGGGAAAGATATTTATAGAAAAGAAAGGGAAAATGCTTTTATGGAACCGCAGATTTGAAAAAACAGAGCAATTAGAGGATATCATCCAGCAGATCGTGGGAAAGGTGAACCGTATTGTAAATGTGTCCAGTCCCATTGCAGATGCCAGGTTAGAGGATGGTTCCCGTGTACATATTGTTCTGCCGCCGGTGGCACTTGATGGTCCTGTAGTGACTATCCGCAAGTTTCCGGAGCCTGTTACCATAGAAAAACTGATCCGCTTTCAGGCGATCACAGAAGAAGCAGCAGCATTTTTAGAAAAGCTGGTGGAAGCACGGTACAACATTTTTGTAAGCGGCGGCACAAACTCGGGAAAAACCACATTTTTAAATGCATTGTCTTCTTTTATTCCAGAACAGGAGCGTGTGATCACCATTGAAGATTCTGCGGAACTGCAGATCCGTCATGTTCCTAATCTGGTGCGGATGGAGACACGCAATGCCAATACAGAGGGCGAAGGGGAGATAACCATCAGTCAGCTGATCAAGGCTTCTCTGCGAATGAATCCCAGCCGTATTATCGTAGGAGAGGTAAGAGGCGGGGAAGCCCTGGATATGCTTCAGGCTATGAATACAGGACATCCGGGTTCCTTGTCTACAGGCCATGGGAACAGTCCGCAGGACATGCTTTCAAGGTTAGAGACTATGGTACTTATGGGAGCAGACCTGCCATTGGATGCCATCCGCAGCCAGATCGCATCGGCACTGGATATTATGGTCCATCTGGGGAGGTTAAAGGACGGGAGCAGAAAAGTGCTGTCTATTGTGGAGATAGGGGGATATGAAAATGGAAAGGTGGGACAGGAAGTTCTTTTTTCCTATGACAGAAAAGAAAAAAGGCTTAAAAAATGCGGGGAACTTAAAGCAAGGGATAAACTGGCAGACGTATGCGGATAAGAAATATCTGCCGGGAATTAAAAAACAAAATGGGACAAACAGGGCCAGACCGCCTGATTACAGGAAATACCGGCTTTCCTCTAAAGAATGGCTGCGGTTTACAATATTTGGTGTTATAGCAGATAGTCTTTGCGCCTATACCTTTTACCGAAGTATAGCAGCATTTTTTCTGTTCCTTCCTGCAGCGTTTTATTATCCTTTGTATAAAAAGAAGGATCTGCAAAAAGAGCAGATCCGCCAGCTGACTCTTCAGTTTAAAGAAGGGATACTGGTATTATCCTCATTTTTAAGTGCCGGATATTCCCTGGAAAACAGCTTTTTCATGAGTGTAAAGGAACTGGAAGTGCTGTACGGTCCAAAGGGGATGATAACAGAAGAATTTGCAGATATTGCAGCAGGGATCCGGATGAACCGGCCGGTGGAACTCCTTTTGGCAGATATGGGAAGGCGCAGCGGGATACAGGATATAGACCAGTTTGCCCAGGTTTTTGCAGCTGCAAAAAGAAGCGGCGGGGAACTGACAGATATTATCAGTCAGACAGCTGGTATTATCCGGGATAAAATACAGGTCCAGGAAGAGATACATACTATGACAGCAGCCAGAGTATTTGAGCAGAAGATCATGAATGGCATTCCCTTTGGCATCATCCTCTATATAGACCTTACATCTCCGGGCTTTTTCCAGACCATGTATCATACATGGCTTGGCCGGATCTGTATGACGGTCTGCCTGGGGGTGTATGTGGGTGCTGTGTATCTTGCAAAAAGGATCCTGGATATTCCCATATAGAAAGATTCTGAAGGTATATAAAATGGGACAGAGGGAAAATGTGGAAAAAGATAAAAGTTTGGAGAAAACAGCTGCTCTGTGTTGGCACCGGCATGTTTCTTGGTGCTGCTGCCTGGATCCTTCAGGAAAGGGATCCTGTGATAAAGGAAGGAAATGTACTTGAACGTCCGGCAGCAGATGAAAGCTATCAGGAACAGGAGCTGTATGTAAGGGGACTGGTGGAAAAAGGCGGGGATATTCCTTTTGACCTGCGGATCTATCCAAAACATTATACAAAAGAAGAAGCTTATAACTTATATAAAGAAATACTGGATCAGATCCCTGAAATGATACGTGGAGAGAATATTTCTATTAACGAGGTACAGCATGATCTGGAGCTTATGACCCAGTGGCCCAGGTACGGTATTTCCTTAAGCTGGCAGTCATCAGAGCCGGAAATATTAGAAAATGACGGGACACTGCATACAGAAAAACTGGAAAAAAATGGTTATTCGCAGCAGATCTGCCTGACAGTAAGGATGAGTGACGGAAGCTGGCCAGAGGAATATAACCTTTTTGTGACTGTAACCCCACCATTGTATACAGAGAAGGAGCAATTGATCAAAGACTTTGCTGACCGGCTTCTTCAGGAAGAAGAGTTACAGCAGGAGCAGCAGGTATTTACACTTCCTTCTGAATATGAAGGGAGAAGCATTTCTTATCATGTGCCCAGGCGGCCTGTTTTTATACAGATGAGTTTTTTAGGTGCTGCGGCAGCAGTTTTACTTTGCCTAAAAGAAAAGAATGAAATTAAAAAGACAGAGGAAGACAGGAGAGACCAGCTTTTAATGGATCATTCAGAAATGCTTTCAAGGCTGATCATCTTTTTAGGAGCAGGAATGAGCATACGTACTGCCTGGGATAAGATCGCAGAGGATTATAAAAGGGCAGTAAATGAAGGGCGCAGTGAAATGCATTATGTATATGAAGAAATGTATATTACAGGCAGTCAGTTAAAAAGCGGGATCTCAGAGGCAAAAGCCTTTGCAGAGTTTGGCACCAGATGCGGTCTGCAGCAGTACATGAAGCTTTCCGGGCTTTTAGAACAGAACCGGAAAAATGGTTCGAAAAATTTACGGGAAACATTAAGGCTGGAAATGGCAGAGGCATTTGAACAGCGCAAGCATCAGGCCCGGCGTATGGGCGAAAAAGCAGGGACAAAACTGCTGGTACCATTGTTTTTGCTTCTGGGAGTGGTCATGGTAATGATCATGCTCCCGGCATGGACTGCATTTGGATGATACTCTCCCGGAATATTGCTGTGCTTGATCCAGCCAGAAAGGCAAGTGTACTGTATCATTCACTTTCAGCAGAATGACGCAGAATGAATTTTCAATCTGCAAGGCGGAGGAATGAGGCGATGCGGTGGCATCGTCGATTGACGACAACACAGCAGATGGAAATTCAGGCAAGTCATTTTGCGAAATGCGAATGATACAGTACACTAGTGCATGGAAGACTGTGAGAGGACATGGAAGATAAAATGGAGGATATAGGAATGAGAAAAGAAAATAATAGCTGTATTTTAAAGGAATTTGCGGCAGATGAGATGGGTGTGGGGGTCATAGAATTAGTATTGATCCTGGTTGTTTTGATAGGATTGACAATTGTGTTCAAAAAACAGATCAATACTTTGCTTGAAAATATCTTTAAGCAGATCAATACAAAAACCAAGGAAGTTTATTAATACAGAAATGTTTTCACATGGAAATCATTTACATAAGGACAAAAAAGGAGAAGTGACGGTATTCCTTGCAATGATCCTGGTAATGTTGATGACACTCCTTCTGGTCATGGCAGAATCAGCCCGGACAGCGGGAGAACGGCTGTATCTGCGCATGGCGGTGGATTCTTCCATGGACTCCCTTATGGCCCAGTACCACAGAAAATTGTGGCAGAAGTACCGGATCCTGGGGCTGGAAGCGGACAGCAAAGGGCTTTTGGAGGAAGAATTAAAAGCTTTTTTAGATCCATATATGCAGGCAGAAAACTGGTATCCTCTGAAAACAGAAGAGGCAGTTGTAAAAGATATGGCGGCTCTTACAGAAGGGAAAGGAAGCTGTATGGAGCGGGAGATACTGGAATATATGAAATATGGCCTGGTGGGCGTATTATGGGATGCCATGACGGAAGGAGAAGCAAAAGAAGCCTTAGAAGGGATAAAAAATGCATCTGGTGTCAATCATGTATCCGGTCTTTATGAAGAACATTGCAAAGAGGCAGTTGCCTTAGAAAAAGCCCTTGAAAAGCTGAATGGAAAGCTGGAGCAGCAGAAAATTGACTGGGAAGAGGGAATCAGCTGCCTGGAATCTCTGGATGGAAGGGGAATGGTAAAAAAATGCCGGTCTGTGATCAAAAGCCTGCAGGCAGTACCTGCTCTGGTGGAAGCTTACGAAAAGCAGGCTGACCGTCTGGAACAGGCATTAAGTGAAAGCAGGGAAACCTTTGAGACAGAAGAAGAGCTTGAAGGTAATTCCAGGCGGATGTTAAACGAACAGATCCGGTCTTATGAAACCTATATTTCCCAGGACGGAGAGCGAAGAGGGCAGATCCGAAGCCTTACAGAAAGAAGCCGGGAAAATATTTCCTTTATGGAAGGTCTTATAGAAGAAGCTGAAGATGTGATCCGCTATATTGATGATTGGGAGCCTTCTGATGAAGAGGATGAACTGGACGAAGAAGAACTGTGGGAGCCGGTGATCCGTCATATGACAGGATATCCGGTATTGGCTTTAGGTGTCTCTTTTGGGGTAAAGGACAAAGAAAAAGAGGGCTGGCTGGAGCGGATCAGATCCCTGGCCGGAAAGGGTATTTTAAAGCTGGTGCTGCCGGAAGACAGTAAGATTTCTGGCGGAAAGCCAGATCTGTCCCAGGCACCTTCTACGCTTTCAGGACGGGGGACAGAGCATTTTACAGGTGTCTCAGGTCTTGTAGACCGTTTGATGGTGGCTGAATACGGAGTCCGCTATTTTCCTCATTTTCAAAAGAAAATGGAAAATGGGGATATTTATGAGATGGAATACGTCTTATATGGAAAAAAGACAGATAAGGAAAATCTGGAAGCATCGGTTTTAAGGCTGGTTACTGTGAGACAGGGGCTAAATCTGGTCCATATCTTATCAGATGGGCAGAAACGACAGGAAGCAGAGACTCTTGCAGCATCTATTACAGGAGGTATGGGACTTCTTCCGCTTACAGCAGTGGTAACGTTCTTTGTGATGGGGATGTGGGCGTTGGCAGAAGCATTTGTGGATGTGCGCTGCCTGCTTAATGGAGGAAAAGTACCTCTTGTGAAGGCGGTCTCAGACTGGCAGTTAAGTCTGGAAGGCGTTTTGAAAATAGGAGCAGAAGGAAAACTGCCTGATCTTGGGGAGAATATCACTGTTTGGGGTAATGAAACTGCAGATGAAAGCAGATCCGGCAGTAAAAAAGGACTGGACCTGACTGGATACCTCAGGATGTTTTTATTTGTCAGTTATGGAAGTGAGCCTCTTTTCCGGATGATGGATATGATGCAGATGAACATAAAAAAAGAACAGCCGGATTTTCTGCTGGAAAAGTGTGTCTGTATGGTGGATGCAGAAGCCGGATTTTGTGGAAAACCAGTATTTTTTTCATCTGGACCGTGGAAAACTTTAAGAAAAACCCGATTTTCAGTTAGTGGAAATTATTTTACCAAGCCTTGAAAGGGGGCCTGTGATGATGCTCTTTTTTCGGAGTTGTATTCAATCCAAATCTCTAACACGACACTCCAATCCCAGATATTTAAAAAAAATTTGTGCACCTCTCCAAGTACAAATCTGCAAAATTCAAATTTATCTTAAGAAAAAAGAATCCGGAAAAAGAGCATTATCATGGGTCTCCTTCAAAGGAAGCCTTACGTTGGAGGCAGCTCTTTGCTTTCCGTTAATGGTATTTTTCTGTGTAACATTGCTTATGCCTATGGTGTTAATGGACCGGCAGAGGCAGATCCAGGCGGTGGCAGAGGCTGTGGGAGAAGAAATCAGCCGGTATGCTTATGCAGCCTATTTATATGAAAATGAAAAAAAAGAAGAAATAGATGTCAGTCGGTCAGAGGAAGGGGCAGACAGCGTGCTCATTGAAAAGGCTACAGCCATCTATGCGGCAGCTGCGGTAAAAGGAAAGATACCGGAAAAATGGGTACGGGATCTGGATTTTTACGGAACACGGATAACAGAAGATGAAAAGATACAGATTGTAATGCATTATAAGATGCCATTGCCATTTTCAGTGTTTGGGATAAACAGCGTATCTGTAGAAAACGTATGCAGCCGAAGACTGTGGACAGGAGCAGATGGTAACAGAAACAGGAAAAATACAGTGAATGGGGAAAAAGAAGAGATCATGGTGTATATAGGAAGATCCTCTACCAGATATCACAGACAGAGAAACTGTCATTATCTGTTTCATGATCTAAAAAAGGTATCAGCAGAGGATATAACCGGGCTTCGCAGTCAGGAAGGAAAGAAATATAAGCCTTGTGCATCCTGTAAAAACAGAGGAACAGGCGCATATGTTTATGTGCTTCCTTATGGGGAAAGCTATCATGCTAGAGAGGACTGCACCTCTCTCAGCGCTTATGTACAGGAAGTGCCCTTAAGCCAGGTGGAATATATGGGTGGATGTTCGTATTGCAGCCAATAGAGGTAATTTTGGCATGTTCCCACAAAATAAGTCGTAAAGGCAGATACAGGAAAGCTTCTGAAAGGATATTGACGGAAAAAGGAGAAGAAAAAGTGGATGTTACTTTGTATATAAAAGCAGGTTTTCGCATAGGATTTTTATTATTTTTACTATCTGCTGCCTGGCAGGATCTGAGAAAGAAAAGCATCCGGGCATCTACTTTTTACATCTGGGGAATGATGGGACTGATGTTTCGGGGTATACAGATCCTTTACAGACTGCAGCAGATGGTTTGCGAAGAAACAGGAAAAAGCGGGGAAGAGATATTCTGGTCTATGGCAGTCCTGGTTTTGGAACTGTTCCTTGATCTGTTTCCGGGACTGCTTCTTTTAGGAATATCTGTAGTCACCGAAGAAGCCATGGGAAAAGGAGATGGCTGGTTTTTTCTGGTTTCAGGCCTGTTTTTAGGATTTTGGAAAAATGTATTTTTACTTACAGGAGGTCTGTTCTTGTGTTTTCCGGTAGCAGTATGGCTGATGATAGGCAGGTGGGGAAAAAATACCGGAATAAAGCTGCCGTTGCTGCCATTTATGTTTCCGGTGGGACTGGGGGTGCTGTTTTTGTGAGAAAACAGGGAAGTATTACAGTAGAAGCAGCCTGTGTTATGGCGGTTGTTTTATTTTCCCTGGCAGCGCTTATAGAAAATGCCGGACGGATCCATGATGAGACAATATCAGCTATGGTACTTCATGAGGCAGTGGAAAAATGCCGCCACGAAAGGGAAATAAGTGTCCGGGATGTGGAGCTGTTTTTCAAAGAACATAAGGGGCTGCGGCTGCGATTTACAGATTTTGGCATTTCCATAAAGGAAAAGGGGGAAAAGAGAACAGGAATAGCTATGGGTGGAAATTGGAGTAAACAGATAGAAATGACTGCATTCCGGCCGGAAGCCTTCCTGAGAAAAGTGACTCTTATAGCCGGGGGAGACAAATGAAAATTGAATATATGCGTGAAATGAAGCGCAGCTATATGACGGTAAAAATGGAAGACTGGGAAATAGCAGAAAGCTATGAAAGGGGAATGCTGTCCAGAAACCAGATTCCCGGTCTTTTGAAAATGAAGATCAAATATACAGATGGAATTCCCTGGTATTGTTATGATATCACTTCCCGTCAGCCTGTCAGCCGGTTATTTGAAAGTCAGCCAGCAGATGAAAAACAGGTAAGAAGCTTTTTTTGCCAGTTGTATGAAACACTGGACCGGATGGAGGCCTATCTTTTAGGGGATGGAGGGATCCTTTTAGACCCGGATCTGGTCTATGTGGATCCGGAGGGATTTAAAACCGGTTTTTGTGTGATACCAGGGAGAAAAGAGGACTTTAACAGTCAGCTTTCTTTATTTATCCAGTATCTTATGAAGCATATTGATCACAAAGACAGGGAATGTGTAGTCCTTACTTATGGGCTTTACCAGACCTGTATGAAGGAAAATTACAGTCTGGAGGATATGATGAGGATACTGGCAGAAAAAATGCCGGAGAAACGATCAGATCTGGTACAGGAAGAAGAAACAGTAAGAAATTTCAGAATAACAAAAGGAGAGGAAACTGACCGGAATTTCAGGGATTTCAGGGAAAACAGTGAAGATATCCGGGAATGGAAGGGGAAAGAGAAAACAGAGGAACAGGAAAAACTGGAAATATCAGGATCGTATCAGAAAAGCAGTGTCCGGAGATTGGTTAAAAAGCTGTTTTTCCTGCTGGTATTCCTGGTTACAGTCATAGGAGGAACCTGGTTTTTATATGGAGCAGAAATTCTGGCACAGTTTTGGATCTACGAGGTTTCTGTAGGAGGTATACTGGCAGTTATCCTTATCCTGAGCCATTTTATTTTTGAAAAAGTGGGAAAAAATGGAAAACTTAAGGCTGAAGAAGTGGAAACAGAAGATCCATGGAGAGTTTTTTACGAAGACCCGGAAGAGCAGACGGCGGCTTATGATATTTGCGATAATAAAGACCCGGAAGAGCGGATATGCCCGGCGCAAGTATCTGGACTAAAGGCACAGGTCAGAGCAGAAAATATAAAAGAAGCAGAAGAATTTCAGACCATGCTCCTTACGCCGAAAGAGAAGCCGGACCATATACTTGTGTCTGCGAAGCCTGAAAACGGAGATATCCCTGTTGGATATGTGCCTTTTGTAATAGGAAAACATACAGGATTGGCAGATCATATACTGGATAAGCCTACAGTGAGCCGTTTTCATGTGCGGATCATGGAAAAAGGAGGGGATTATTTCCTTACAGATCTGAATTCTACGAATGGTACAAAAGTCAATGGAAAACTGCTGGCGGCCAATGAGGAGATCATGTTAAAAGAAGGAGATGAAGTGCAGATTGCAGAAGAAAAGTATTTCTGGAAATAGAAACCGGCATAATGCGGCAGGAGGTGACAAAAACAGACACGGCGAGGGGACGGTTTCTTGGAGATATTGCAGAAATACGCTTAACAATGGAAAAAAATTATGCTAGTATTATAAACAAGAAAAGCGCTTATCGGCACAGAAGAGGAGGAATTAGAAATGGCAGAAGACAATTGTATTTTTTGTAAGATTGCAAGGGGGGTGATTCCTTCAACGACCGTATATGAAGACGAGGACTTCCGTGTGATCCTGGATCTGGGACCGGCATCAAAGGGACATTCATTGATCCTGCCTAAAAAGCACTTTGCTAATGTATGCGAGCTGGATAAAGAAACAGCGGCAAAGGTGCTTCCACTGGGAGCGAAGATAGGAGCTGCTATGAAAAAAGGATTAGGCTGCGCTGGATTTAATCTGGTTCAGAATAATGGGGAAGCAGCAGGACAGACTGTAATGCATTTTCATATGCATGTGATCCCCCGTTATGAAGGCGGTCCAAAGGAAATCGCCAATTGGACACCAGGTTCAGCAACGGCAGAAGAATTGACGGAAGCAGCAGAGAAGATCAAAGGTTGTCTGTAGTCATTTATGATCAAACGGATGGATGAAGAGGCAAAAGCCCGTTTTGAGGAAATGTATCTGACCTATCAGGATACGTTAAGACGTCTGGCTTATGCTTATGATATACCAGTGGATGATATTGACGATATCATTCAGGATACATTTGTTTCCTATGCAAGATATGATTATTCCCTGGACCAGCCGGAAATGGGAAAGAAGCTCTTGCTTGGCAAAATCCTGAAAAACCGCTGTATGGATTATCACAGACAGAAAAAGAGACGGATCTGTGAAAATCTGGAAGGAGAAGAATTTGCTGCAGAAGAATACAGAATGCAGGCAGGCCAGCCCGGGCTGGTAGATATTTTCTCTGGAAAAGAGCGGTGTAAAGCGATTTTGGATGAGGTAGACCGGATGCCGGAAAAATGGCAGAAGGTTGCCGAGTTGAAATTAATAGAAGGACGGCCGACAAGTGAAGTATGTGATCAGCTTTCTATTTCAGAAAAAGCCTGTTATTCACGGGTCAGCCGTATCAGAAAGTACATAGAATCTCTTTTGAAACGGGAAGACTGGCCATAAGAATGGACAAGTCCTCATATTAAAAATAAGAGATTTTGTTACTGGTCATGGAGTACATGACCAGTGATGAGCTGGTTTAAGAATGGGAAACGCAGGATTCGATCAGACCGGTAATGGTTTCTACCGCATTGCTGAGACTGCTTTTTTCCATAGTGTTTATATAAGCTTCCCTGTTTTTATAAAGATCAAAAACAGCAGTGCTTAAAGTTTCATCGGAAAGGTCTTCTTCCTTTAAGACTTTGCTGAAGCCCTGACGTGCAAAAGAATCTGCATTTAAGATTTGGTCTCCGCGGCTGGCAGCAGCAGAAAGCGGGATCAGAAGATTCGGTTTGCGAAGAGCCAGGAGTTCGCAGATGGAGTTAGCTCCGGCACGGGAAATGACCACATCAGCAGCTGCAAACAGATGCTTTAAAGGTGCATCTACGTATTCATACTGTACATATCCTTCGGTACTGATCAGGCTTTCATCCAGATTGCCTTTTCCGCAGATATGTATTACCTGGAATGTGTTTAAAAGCTGTGGAAGGATCTTTCGCACTGCAGTATTTACAGCAACAGATCCAAGGCTTCCGCCGATGATCAGAAGAACAGGCCTGCTTTCGTCTAAATGAGCGTAGGACAGACCGGCACTGCGGTCTCCTTCTAAAAGCTCTGCACGGATCGGAGAACCTGTGAGGACAGCCTTGTCTTTAGGGAGATATTTAAGAGTCTCCGGGAAGTTGCAGCATACCTTAGCGGCAGATGGAATGCAGATCTTGTTTGCAAGACCAGGAGTCATATCTGATTCATGGATGATAACAGGGATCTTATAATGTTTTGCAGCCAGTACAACTGGTACAGCAACGAAACCGCCCTTGGAGAATACAACATCTGGTTTATAACGCTTCATAAGGTGAAGTGCCTCAAAATAGCCCTTTGCAACACGGAACGGATCAGAAAAATTCTTCAGATCAAAGTATCGGCGCAGTTTACCGGAAGAGATGCCGTCATAAGGAATACCGGCTCCTTCGATCAGCTTGCGTTCAATACCCTGATAAGAACCGATATAACGGATTTCATAACCTGCCTTCTTTAAAGAAGGGAGAAGTGCAAGATTGGGAGTAACATGACCGGCAGTACCGCCGCCGGTTAAAATGATTTTTTTCATAAAAACCTCCTGAAGGAAAAACGTCTACTAATATAGTAAGCATTAACTGTGAAAAGTCAACCCTAAACCGAGAGGGAACTTTAGGGTATCTGGCAATTGAGGTGTAAAGTGGGAAAAGCAGGAAAACTGGACTTGGAAATGAAGGAAATTTTAAGAAGTTTTGAACAGGCAGAGAAAGACACCAGCAGTCTGCCCTTAAATCCGCCTCCAGCTGATGAATTTGACCGCATCTGGACCAGGATCCAGGCAGAACGGGAACTGATCCCAGATCCTGGTCCAACCGTAAAACCCCGCAGACGCTGCATAAATAAGATATTTGCAGTTGGTGTAGCAGCAGCGGTGCTGACAGTTGGCGGATGTTTTGTAGCAATGGGAACGAAATCTTATTTTTATCGGGATGGGAGAATGGTGAAGCAGGGAATCGTTTATAATAATGATTCGAAGGTCATCACTGCGCGTGATGAGGAAGAGGCATATGAGAAAATATCTGAAGAATTGGGAGTGAAAATCCTAAAATTAGGATATATGCCGGATGGAATGTATTTTGAAAATTTAGTATTAGAAAAGGGATATGGAAAGTTACAATACCGATATCAAGACGAAAGAATATTTTTTATTCAGGCTAAATCGAATGTGGCGGCATCTAGTGTACGTTCTTCAGATGTAAAGAAAAGTCACGAAATATGGAATGCGGGTCTTCATATGAATATAGAAATTGACAAGGAAGAACTTACTGGAAATGCTACGACATATATGGCTCAGTTTACATATAATGGGGTGTATTATTATATGATAGGGGTAATGGATAAAAATAATTTCGACGAAGTAGTAAAAAAAATTCAGTTTTAGAATATTGGAGGTCACATGAAAAAAATACTACGAGTTATTATTGGATGTTTAGTGTTGATTAATGTTTTTGTAGGAACTGCATTTGCAGGAACGCCAGCGGCAGCATATACTTCTGTAGATCAAATCTCGAATTTATGTGACAAAAGCGAAAAGTATAGTAATGGAATAGAACAGAATATGGCTAGAAGAGGAAATTTCTTTTTGTCAGCAGAAGTTACTATAAGAGATGATGGGAATGGGAATATAGGTGCTACAGCACATGCATATTTAAGACAACCAGTTGAAGAACTTTATGTATCGCTTTATCTGGACAGATATGATGAGAGTTTGAAGAAATGGAAACAGGTTGATTATGCAGATTTTGAATACACAGCAGAGGAATATCCAGATGGAGTTGATGATCCGGCAATTGATATAACTTTTTTGAACCAGAAAAAAGGCTACTACTATAGAATCAGAGGCGGTTTCACCGCAAGTGATGGAGAAAAAGTCGAAGGATTTGGACCAAGAACTGACGGCATCTGGATCGAATAAATAACTGAAATATTTTAAATCTTTCTTACAGCAGCTTCTTTTAAACAGAAGCTGCTGTTTTTGCATTTCCCGATATCAAAAATATTTCAATTGTGCATTTCTCAAAAAGTGTCAGTGGAAGTCTGGCGGGATATCATGTATAATAAATGGATATGAGCATATGCTCACTGCCACAAAGGTGGATAGTGCATTTAAAAACATTGAGAAATATTGAGGAGAAGACAAATGCGTGACTACTTAAACAGACTGAGAATGCAGTTTCAGCGCTTTATGATAGGAAGATACGGAATGGACCAGTTTGGACGTTTCCTTTCAAGTCTTCTTTTAGCACTGATCATTTTTAATTTCCTGATCCCGGCGGCTTTGCCTTCCAGGATCCTGTGGGCACTGGAATGGATCGTACTCATTATCCTGTATGCAAGAATGTTTTCTAAAAACATTAATAAACGTTATCAGGAAAATGAAGCCTTTTTAAGACGGCAGTTTTATGTATCTGAATGGTGGAAAAAATGGAAATTCCGCTTTCAGGAGAGCAGAAAGTACCATATTTACCGCTGTCCAAACTGTAAACAGAAGGTGCGTGTCCCCAGGGGAAGAGGACGGATCAGCATCCACTGCCCGAAATGCGGAACCGATTTTATCAAAAAAAGCTGACAAAACAGGGAATAAATTCTTTTACACAGGCCGGCTGCGTTGCAGCCGGTCTTTTTCTGCCCTTTTTCCGCGTCTTTTTCAGTGTACAATGATTCTGATTTACTTAAATTTTACAAAAGCTATACCATACCTTGCTTTCAGCTATTGTAAAACTTTTGTATACTCCACAATGTAAGAACAAGAAAACAACATATTAAAAAATATAAGTACCGCAAAATAAATGCAAACATAAAAATAAAAACGGTACAAAAAAGTGGAGGAAAAGATAATTATGAAAAAAAATGGCATGAAAGTAATGGCAGTGATCGGTTCAGCAGTAATGGCAGCAGGAATGCTTGCGGGATGTGGAAATTCCGGTGCAGCAGCTACCACAGCAGCGACCGCAACCACAGAAAAGCAGACAACTGAAGCAAAGGCAGAAGAAACAACCAAAGAAGCAGCTACAGAAGCAAAGAGTGCAGATGCAGATTTAAGCGGTTCTATCAGCATGGTAGGTTCCACTTCTATGGAGAAGTTCGCAAATGCATTAAGCGAAGCATTTATGGAGAAATATCCAAAGGTAACTGTAACCGCTGAGTTCGTAGGTTCCGGTGCTGGTATCGAGGCAGTAAGCAATGGTACAGCAGATATCGGTAACTCTTCCAGAAACTTAAAGGATGAAGAAAAGGCAAAAGGTGTTGCAGAAAATATCGTAGCGATCGATGGTATCGCAGTTGTAGTTGATCCGGCTAACACAGTAGAAGATCTGACCAAGGATCAGCTGACCAGCATTTATGACGGTTCTGTAACCAACTGGAAAGATGTAGGCGGAAATGATGCTCCTATCGTAGTAGTAGGACGTGAGGCAGGTTCCGGTACAAGAGGAGCTTTCGAGGAGCTGTTAAAGCTGGAAGATGCATGCAAATACAGCAATGAATTAGACAGCACTGGCGCTGTAATGGCAAAGGTAGCATCTACCCCAGGTTCCATCGGATATGTTTCTCTGGACGTATTAGATGATACTGTAAAGGCTGTAAAATTAGACGGAGCTGAGCCAACAGAAGAGAATATCAAAGCAGGAAAGTACTTCTTAAGCCGTCCATTCGTAATGGCTACCAAGGGCGAGATCAGTGAGCAGAGCGACCTTGTAAAGGCACTGTTTGACTTCATCTACTCTGATGAAGGTTCTGAGCTTGTAAAATCTGTAGGTCTGATCACAGCTGATAAATAATGAAGAGTTGTATGAAATGAAAGGAGACTGTCTGCAATGACTCAGGAAACATTTTCCGTCCGTTCCCATCATGGCAGCAAGTCCACAGTTGAAAAAGCTGCAGAAGCGATCTTCACCGCATGCGGCTTTTTCGCTGTCCTGGCTGTTGCTTCCATTACATTATATATGATATTCAGTGGTACACCGGCGCTGTTTAAAGTAGGTATTCTGGATATCCTTTTTGGTACCTTATGGCAGCCGGCTGCTGCTGCACCAAGCTTCGGTATCCTGTATGTTATCCTTACTTCTATAGTGGGAACCTTTCTGGCAATCCTCATTGGTGTGCCGGTTGGTGTGATGACAGCTGTTTTTCTGGCAGAAGTAGCGCCGAAAAAGCTGGCAAATGTGGTCCGTCCGGCAGTAGAGCTGTTAGCAGGTATCCCATCCGTTATCTACGGTCTGTTAGGTATCCTGATCTTAAATCCACTGATGTATAAAATAGAATTGGCTGTATTTAAAGGTTCTTCCACTCATCAGTATACCGGTGGTGCAAACCTGATCTCTGCAGTTTTAGTGCTGGCGCTGATGATCCTTCCAACAGTCATCAATATCAGTAAATCTGCTTTAAGAGCGGTTCCGTCACACTTAAAAAGTGCTTCTCTGGCATTAGGTGCTACGAAGATCCAGACTATTTTCCAGGTGATCCTTCCGGCAGCAAAATCCGGTATCATCACAGCTGTTGTCCTGGGAACAGGAAGAGCCATCGGTGAGGCAATGGCTATTACGCTGGTATCAGGAAGCTCTGTAAACTTCCCGCTTCCATTTAACTCTGTCCGTTTCCTGACCACTGCAATTGTAGCAGAAATGGGATATGCATCCGGACTGCACAGAGAAGTATTATTTACCATTGGTCTTGTATTATTTGCATTTATCATGATCATCAATATTAGTTTAAACGGCATTCTGAAGAAGGGAGAGAAAACAAAATGACAGGTGAAGCTGCGATCCGCATTCATGAAAATTCCATTATCAAGGAAAGCATCTATGGAAAACGTGTCCGGAGCACCGATGTGATCTTAACAGGTATTATCTACGGATGTGCCAGTATCTCCATGCTCCTTCTCATCGGAATTTTAGGTTACACCTTTGTAAGAGGTGTCCCACATGTGACCTGGGCTTTTTTAAGCACTGTTTCCAGTGCCACAAAAGGAACTTTCGGTATTCTTGGAAATATAATCAATACCCTTTATATCGTAGTGATCACGCTGCTGATCGCCACCCCTATTGGTGTAGGTTCTGCGGTTTACTTAAATGAGTACGCAAAACCAGGCAAGATCGTCCGCCTGATCGTATTTACCACAGAAACACTTTCCGGTATCCCCTCTATTATATTCGGTCTTTTTGGAATGGTATTTTTCGGAAATACACTGGGACTGGGCTATTCTATTCTCACCGGTTCCCTGACACTGACATTAATGATCCTTCCGCTGATCACAAGAACTACCCAGGAAGCTTTAAAGACAGTTCCTGACAGCTATCGACACGGTGCACTGGGAATCGGCGCTACAAAATGGTACATGATCCGCACCATCCTTCTTCCAAGCGCTATGCCTGGTATCCTTACAGGTGTTATCCTTGCCATCGGACGTATTGTAGGTGAGTCTGCAGCACTGCTGTTTACTGCAGGAAGCGGCTATTACCTGCCAAAGAACTTCCTGGGAAAAGTGCTTGAATCCGGCGGTACACTGACTATCCAGCTGTATCTGTTTATGCAGAAGGCAAAATATAATGAAGCTTTCGGCGTAGCAGTTGTGCTTCTGGCGATCGTACTGGTTATTAATGCTCTGGCAAAATATCTTTCCCACCGTTTTAATGTAGAAACACGTTAGGAGAAAATAGAATGGAAAATAAAGTAAAGATCTCCACACAGGACCTGAATCTGTATTATGGAGAAAATCATGCATTGAAGAATATCAATCTGGATCTTTATGAAAATAAGATCACCGCATTTATAGGACCATCCGGATGTGGAAAATCTACCTATTTAAAGACATTAAACCGTATGAATGACCTGGTTTCTAATGTAAAGATCGACGGAACCGTGCTTCTTGACGGAGAGGACATTTATGATCCCCAGGTAGATACTACTCTTCTTAGGAAAAAGGTGGGAATGGTATTTCAGCAGCCCAACCCATTTCCAATGAGCATTTATGACAATGTAGCTTACGGGCCAAGGATCCACGGCATCAAGAATAAAGCACAGTTAGATGAAATCGTAGAGCGTAGTTTAAAGGGCGCAGCTTTATGGGATGAGGTTTCTGACCGTTTAAAGAAGTCAGCACTGGGACTTTCCGGTGGACAGCAGCAGCGTCTGTGTATTGCGAGAGCACTGGCAGTAGAGCCAGAAGTTCTGTTAATGGATGAACCTACATCTGCCCTGGATCCTATTTCTACCTTAAAGATCGAGGATCTGATGGATGATCTGAAGAGTAAATATACAGTTGCCATTGTTACCCATAATATGCAGCAGGCAACCCGTATTGCAGATTATACAGCATTTTTCCTGGTAGGCGAGGTAGTAGAGTATGCTACAACAGACGAACTGTTTACCATGCCAAAGGATAAGAGAACGGAAGATTATATCACAGGACGTTTTGGTTGATAGTATATGATCCGGTGTGGGATTGCGAAAATGCAAAGTTGTAAAAATGTATGAAAAACAACAGAAAGGGGAATGCCGGGATGCGCATTACTTATGAACATGAATTAGAGGAGCTGAATAAATGCCTGCGGGATATGGCTATGATGGTGGAAAAAGCCATTGAACAGACTTTTGTGGCATTTGAAGACCAGAATTATACCATGGCAGAGGACGTTATTAAAGGAGACCGGAATGTAAATGACATGGAACGTGCCATCGAGTCCCGCTGTCTGTCACTGATCCTTCGCCAGCAGCCGGTAGCGAAGGACCTGCGCCAGATATCTACAGCCCTTAAGGTGGTAACAGATCTGGAGCGTATTGGAGATCATGCATCAGATATTGCAGAGCTGATCTTAAGGATAAAAAGTGACCATGCCTATCACATTGTACAGCATCTTCCAGCTATGGCAGCCTCAGCCCAGAAAATGGTCCATGACGCGGTAGAAGCATTTATTAAGCAGGATGTGGAAGAGGCAGAGGAGATCATCCGCAGAGATGATGAGGTAGATGCATTGTTCAATCAGGTAAAAACTGATGTGGTGGAATTATTAAAGTCTTCTCCTTCTCATGCAGATCAGGGGATCGACCTGCTGATGATCGCCAAGTATTTAGAGCGTATTGGGGATCATGCAGTAAATGTATGCGAATGGACCCAGTTTTGCAAGACCGGTGCACTGAAAAATGTGCGTATTATGTAAAATAACTTATAAGTATAGGTGTAAAAAGTATAAATGTAAATGCAGCTGTCTGGAAAGAACAGGCAAATATGAAAAATCGAAGATATAAATCCGAAAGAGTCCGCATGTCGGGCTCTTTGTTTTGCATGTTTTTGCGTGACATATAAAACTTAAATGCGTTATTATGCGTGTGTAGCGGGAAAATATGGCAAACTGATGCGGATATTTGCTTGACATGTGTAGGCCATGCGCTATAATACAAGTATAAAAATTCAGTGGGAAGCAGAATGAGAAGCTGTTTCCAGGGGAAATTTAAGAGGAGGATTATTTCATGAAGTTTTTTATCGACACAGCAAATGTAGATGATATCCGCAAGGCAAATGATATGGGAATTATCTGTGGTGTTACCACAAATCCATCTCTGATCGCAAAAGAAGGCCGTGACTTTAACGAAGTGATCAAAGAGATCGCATCCATTGTTGACGGACCTATCAGTGGTGAAGTTAAGGCAACTACTGTAACTGCAGAAGGAATGATCGCAGAAGGACGTGAGATCGCTAAGATCCATCCAAACATGGTTGTTAAGATCCCTATGACTGTTGAAGGCTTAAAGGCAGTAAAGGTTCTTCACGCAGAAGGCGTTAAGACTAATGTAACGCTGATCTTCTCCGCAGCTCAGGCTCTGTTAGCTGCAAGAGCAGGTGCTACATATGTATCCCCGTTCTTAGGACGTCTGGATGATATTTCCATGCCAGGTATTGATCTGATCTATGACATCACTGAAATCTTCCAGATGCACAACATCGAAACTGAGATCATCGCAGCAAGCGTTCGTAATCCAATCCATGTGATCGACTGCGCAAAGGCTGGTGCTGATATTGCAACTGTTCCATATAAGGTATTAGAGCAGATGACCAAGCATCCTTTAACTGACCAGGGAATTGCCAAGTTCCAGGCTGATTATAAGGCTGTATTTGGGGAATAAGTATAGAGGAAAAAGCTGTGCCGGTATGTGTACGATCAACATTTGCAGATTGAATGACCATCTAGATGCAGTTTTTTACTTGGAAAGAGTGAGTAAGAAAAGAGCCGCCCAACACGGGCGGCTTAAACTATTTTTATAGAAGATCCGGTCTACAGAAAATCCAGTCCCCTGTTTTTATACCGGGATGCCATCTCCTGCGGCACATGTCCATCTGTGATCAGTGTTGTAAAATCCTCGATCCCGCACACCTGATACCGGGAAACGGTGTTCAGCTTAGCCGGGTTTACCAGTGCAATAACACGGCTGGAGGAGCGGATCAGCTGGCGTTTGATGCTGACCTCTTCTGGATAGGGAATGGTCATGCCGTATTCCGGATGAATAGCATAGACTCCCATAAAGCACAGGTCCGGGTGGTATCCGGCAGCCTGGGCGGCGGCAACTTCCCCTACTGTGGTCATGGAATCTTTTAATAGATTGCCGCCTAAGATAATGACCCGTATCTGCTCCTTCAGGGAACATACATGGGCGATGCTGTAGCTGTTGGTAAGGACTGTAAGCTTTAAATTGTCAGGTATATTTTTGGCAAACTGGAGATTGGTGCTGCTGCCGTCGATGGCAACTAACTGGTCAGACTCCAGAAATTCCAGCGCTCTTATGGAAAGCTGCTGCTTTAAGGCAACATCTGCCGTTTCCCGGTCAAAGAAGTTAATGACCGGCTTTTCTAAAGGAATGGCACCACCGAATACACGTTTTAACTGTCCTTTCTGATCCAGGTCTAAAAGGTCACGGCGTATGGTGTCTTCAGAAACCTTTAATTCTCCTGCCAGATGGCTTACTACTACCTTTCCGGAGGTATGAAGCTTATTTAAGATCCAGTTCTGTCGTTCTTCTTTTAACATGATAATGTCCTTTCATAACCCACTTTAAAAACCTAACAGGCATACGATAACCGGCAGGAATACAGCAGGAAGCAGATTTGTGATCTTGATCTTTGTTCCAATGGTCAGATTTAAACCAAGGGCAAAGATAAGGATAGAACCGATACAGGAAAGGCGTCCGATCATCAGGTCGGTAAGATATGGCTTTACCAGGCCCGCAAGAAGAGTGATGCCTCCCTGGTAAATACCAATGGGAAACATGGAAAATGCCACTCCAATACCCATGGATGCTGCAAAAACAATAGAAAGCACACCGTCCATAACGGCTTTTGTAAAGAGTATGGTGTAATCATGGTTTAAACTGTCTTCAATAGAACCAACGATCGCCATGGCACCGATGCAGAAAACAAGGGAGGTGCTTACAAAGGCTTCTGTAAAGTTGGAAGTGGAAGCGCCCCTTGGAAGTTTGGATTTGACCCAGTCTCCCAGATTTTCCATTTTCTGTTCCAGATCCAGCCACTCTCCGATGGCTGCGCCTACGGCCATGCAGATGACTACGACTAATGTGTCCTTGGTCTCAAAGGTAGTTCCCGATACATTCATCAGACCCTTGATAGCCCCTGTAATGCCTACAAAGATCAAACAAAGGCCAACTGCGCTGGAAATAGTAGTCTGCAGCCGCTTTGGAATACCATTTTTTAATAAAAGTCCCAGGCCGCTTCCTATAAGTATGGCAGCCATATTTACAAGTGTACCTAAGCCAGTCATATGTAAAACCTCACAATATCTCAATGTGTTTTGAAAATAACAAGGACATATTACCATATTTTTAGGGAGATGGGAATAAAGATTTAAGGGGAGAAGGGAGTCCGTGCAGCGGTCGGACTGGCAGAAAATACAGGAAAAATGGCGGTTTGGGAAGATGCCTGGGGTTTACAGTGTCCGTCAGAGCAAGTATAATAATAGTGATTGCGCACCATAGATGAAAGTCAGTTGTTACATGCCGCTGGCACTCCCACAACTGCCGCCAGTATTCGTAATCCGGGCTGTCGCCCTGCTTACTCATACCGGCTTGGTTGCCAAATGTCTATGGTTCCTTGCGTGCAAGCACGCAGTCCCCATAGCCGCTTGGCAACACTTTCATAGTAAATAATTTAAAGAAGCGAGGATATAAATATGAAAAAGCTGGAAGAATATGTAAGAAGCATACCTGATTTCCCGGAACCTGGCATTATTTTCAGGGATGTAACCACCATCCTTCAGGATGCAGACGGCCTGCACCTGGCAGTGGACAGCATCCGCAACATGTTAAAGGATGTAGATTATGATGTAGTAGTAGGCCCTGAATCCAGAGGATTTATCTTTGGTGTGCCGGTTGCCTATGCAGAGCACAAGGGTTTTGTACCGGTCCGTAAAAAGGGCAAACTGCCATGTGAGACTGTTTCAGTAAAATATGCCCTGGAATACGGCACCGCAGAGATCGAGATGCACAAGGATTCTATTATTCCGGGACAGAAGGTGGTTATTATCGATGACCTGATCGCTACCGGCGGTACTACAGAAGCGATCATTAAGCTGATCGAAGGCCTTGGCGGCAAAGTAGTAAAGATCTGCTTTGTAATGGAATTAGCAGGTCTTAAGGGAAGAGAGCTTTTAAAAGGGTATGATGTAGATTCTGCCATTATTTATGACGGAAAGTAATTGGTGCGCTGCACCTTGCTTTTTTATTTAAAAAAAATTATAATGATAACTAATTATTCGTAAAAAGGTGGCCACATATATGGGAAAAGAGGGAACAAAAGAAAAACTGGATATAGAGCTTGAGGCTCCGGCGGACTTTACCAGTCCGGAAGTATTGTATCAGGATCTGGTAAAGACAATCCATAAATATCATCCTTCCGATGATATTTCCATGATCGAAAAGGCATATAAGATCGCAGCACAAGCCCATAAGGATCAGAAGAGAAAGTCCGGAGAACCTTATATCATCCATCCTTTATGTGTGGCTATTATTCTGGCTGATCTGGAGATGGACAAGGAGACCATTGCAGCAGGACTTTTACATGACGTAGTAGAAGATACGGTTATGACACTGGATGAGCTGACTAAAGAGTTTGGACCAGAGGTTTCTTTTCTGGTAGACGGCGTTACAAAGCTGACACAGTTAAACTGGGATAAGGATAAGGTGGAGATCCAGGCAGAGAACCTGCGAAAGATGTTCCTTGCCATGGCAAAGGATATCCGGGTCATCATCGTTAAGCTGGCAGACCGTCTTCACAATATGCGTACCGGTCAGTACTGGAAGCCGGAAAAGCAGAAGGAAAAAGCAAGAGAGACTATGGAAATCTATGCTCCTATTGCAGACCGTCTGGGTATTTCCAAGATCAAGATCGAATTAGATGACTTATCACTTAAATTTTTAAAGCCGGAAGTCTACTATGACCTGGTAGAAAAGGTAGATCTGCGTAAAGATGCCAGGGAAGCCTTTGTCCAGTCTATTGTAGATGAAGTAAAGGCACATTTAGACGAAGCAGGTATTGAAGCTACTGTAGGCGGCAGAGTAAAGCACTTTTTCAGTATTTATAAGAAAATGTTAAAGCAGAACAAGACTCTGGACCAGATCTATGATCTTTTTGCTGTTCGTATTATGGTAGATACGGTAAAGGACTGTTATGCGGCACTTGGCGTGATCCATGAAATGTACAAGCCGATTCCTGGTCGTTTTAAAGACTATATCGCTATGCCGAAGCAGAATATGTACCAGTCTCTGCATACAACTCTGATCGGCAGCACCGGACAGCCATTTGAGATCCAGATCCGTACTTATGAGATGCACCGCACCGCTGAGTATGGTATTGCTGCTCACTGGAAATACAAAGAGAGCGGAAGCGGACAGGTTGCTGCAGGAAAAGAAGAAGAAAAATTAAGCTGGCTGCGCCAGATCCTGGAATGGCAGCGTGATACAGATGATTCCAAAGAGTTTTTAAGCATGGTAAAGGGCGATCTTGATCTGTTTTCTGACAGCGTTTACTGCTTCACACCATCTGGTGATGTAAAGACTCTTCCAAGCGGCTCCACACCCATTGATTTTGCTTATTCTATACACAGTGCAGTGGGAAATAAGATGGTTGGCGCAAGAGTCAACGGAAAACTGGTTCCTATTGAATATCAGATCCAGAATGGAGACCGTATTGAGATCATCACCTCCCAGAATTCCAAGGGACCAAGCCGCGACTGGCTGAAAGTGGTACACAGCACACAGGCTAAAAATAAGATTAATCAGTGGTTCAAGACCCAGATGAAAGAGGATAATATCATCCGCGGCCGTGATGCCATTGACCGTTATTGTAAAGCAAAAGGCATTAATCTGTCGGAACTTTCCAAACCGGAATTTATGGAAAAGGTAATGAAACGTTATGCCTTTAAGGATTGGGATTCTGTGCTGGCATCTATCGGACATGGCGGCCTGAAAGAAGGCCAGGTCATCAACAAGATGTTAGAAGAACGGGAGAAGAAGCTAAAACGGGAGATCACGGATACAGAGGTTTTAGACGGTATTGCTGATACTGACGGAAGAAGCGGTGAAGCTACAGTCCGTAAAAATAAGAGCGGGATCGTGGTCAAAGGACTTCATGATCTGGCAGTGCGTTTCTCCAGATGCTGTAATCCGGTACCTGGTGATGAGATCGTTGGTTTTGTTACCAGAGGAAGAGGTGTTTCCATTCATCGTACGGATTGTATCAATGTGATCAACCTGCCGGAAGATGAAAGAGGAAGACTGATTGATGCAGAGTGGCAGGGAGAGGAAAATCCTTCCAGTACAGAGCAGTATTCCACAGAAATCCAGATTTTTGCAAACAACCGGATCGGTCTTTTTGCAGATATTTCCAAGGTATTTACAGAAAAGCAGATCGATATCACTTCCATGAACGTGCGCACCAGCAAGCAGGGTCGTGCGACGATCATTATGACTTTTGATATCCATGGAACAGAGGAACTGAACCGTATTACAGATAAGATCCGCCAGATCGACGGTGTTCTGGATATTCAGAGAACCACCGGCTGATAAATTTGTGCCTGTAACTGTTTGCGACAGCAGGCGGTTTGTATAATAAAAGGAGAATTATGAGCAATAACTTCAGGATAAAGACCATGGTGCTTGGAATGGTAAGCACAAACTGTTATCTGGTCTACAATAACGATATAAAAGAAGGCGTAGTGGTAGATCCGGCAGATAATGGAGCCTATATTTTAAATAAATGCAGCGAACTGGGGGTAACACCGGTGGCAGTGCTTTTGACACATGGGCATTTTGACCATATTATCGGAGTGCCTGAGGTAAAACGGGCGTTCCACCTTCCTGTCTATGCTTCTGAAACAGAAGATGCCATGCTGGCAGATACGTCTTTGAACCTGTCCTGTCATCTGCCGGGAAAACAGACCAGTTTCCATGCAGATGTGCTGGTCCGTGACGGAGACGAATTAGATCTTCTGGGCTATAAATGGAAGGTGATCGCTACTCCCGGACACACATCTGGTTCTGTCAGCTATTATATTCCCCAGGAGGGAGTCCTTCTTTCCGGCGATACGCTGTTTTATGAGTCTTACGGCCGTACAGACCTGGCAACAGGAAGCAGCAGTGATATAACAGATTCACTTTTAAACAAATTATTTGTGCTTCCGGAAGATACCATGGTTTATCCGGGACATGGTGATCCAACTACCATTGGTTATGAAAAAGAACACAATCCTATTCCGTATTACAGATAGAAAGCAGGAAAAAAATGATCGGATTATTAATACAGGATAATGCGTATGAACAGGACATCAGAGAACTTCTGATGTCTTTTTATCCGGGTGAGACTTATGCCCATGAAGTAAAAGAGAACATTGATTTTTATGTGCAGACCAGATTAAAAGATGGGGAAGCTGTCATTGGGATCTGGGAAAAACTGGAAAATGGGGAAGAAAGTGCTGGCGCAGCTGTTAATGCAGCTGGTGTTGAAGCAAAGGATAGCGCAGTAGCTGTTGAAAAGCAGACGGATTCAAACATGTCCGCCCCAGAAGGACTGGAAGGCTGGACACTGACCGCCCATTTTGCAGGAAAAGCAGACTTATCAGACCACTCCGCTACCAAAAATGTGATAAAAAAATTATTCTACCAGATGCTTGTAGGACGCACCGGCCATGAACTTCCATGGGGATCTCTTACGGGGATCCGTCCTACCAAGATCGCGTTGAGCCGTCTGGAAGATGGCTGGAAAGAAGACGATATCCGCAGGTTCATGAAGGAAACTTATATGACCAGTGATGAAAAGATCGATCTGAGCGTTGAGATCGCAGCAAGAGAAAAGCGCCTGATGGAACCGATTAATTATGACAGTGGATATAGTCTGTATGTAGGTATCCCGTTCTGCCCTACTACCTGCCTATATTGTTCCTTTACCTCTTATCCTATCAGCAAGTGGAAAGGCCGTACGGGACTGTATCTGGAAGCTTTATTTAAAGAACTGGAATATACAGCAGAAAAGATGAAGGGAAGACCTCTTGACACCATTTATTTTGGCGGCGGTACACCTACTTCACTGCCGGCAGAGGACATTGATGCTATTTTATGCAAATTAGAGCAGCTGTTTGATACAAAAAATGTTCTGGAATTTACTGTAGAAGCAGGCCGTCCGGACAGCATTACAGAAGAAAAGTTAAAGGTTTTGGCTTCCCATGGCATCAGCCGTATTTCTATTAATCCCCAGACAATGAACCAGAAGACCTTAGACCTGATCGGACGCCGTCATACAGTGGAAAATGTAAAAGAAAAATTCCATATGGCAAGAGCGCTGGGATTTGACAACATCAACATGGACCTGATCATGGGACTTCCAGGAGAAGATCTGGATGATGTAAAACATACTTTAGAAGAGATCGAAGCCTTAAAGCCGGATTCACTTACCGTTCATTCTCTTGCGATCAAACGTGCTGCAAGACTTAATATGTTTAAAGAAGAATATGCAGACTTAAAGATCAGCAACACACCGGAAATGATCGCCTTAAGTGAAGCCTGTGCCCGCAGAATGGGCATGGAACCGTACTATCTCTACCGCCAGAAAAACATGGCAGGCAACTTTGAAAACGTAGGTTATTCCCTTCCGGGAAAGGCATGTCTGTACAATATTTTGATCATGGAGGAGTTAGCAACAATCGTCGCCTGCGGCGCCGGAACTACCACAAAAGTGGTGTTCCCGTCTGAAAACCGCAGAGAGCGCTGCGAGAATGTAAAGGAAGTAGAACAGTATATCAGCCGGATCGATGAGATGATCGGGCGGAAAGAGAAGATTCTTTACTAAAATGCTTGCAAAATCAGGAAAGTTCATTACAATAAAAAAGGAATAGTATAGTATATAGAAAGTACTAGTATATCGTTTTCAAAATAACTATACCACTCACTTGTCTGGGAATCTGATCGCACAGTTCTAAAAGCTTCAGCGTAGCCTGCTACGCCTGCATTTTTAGACCTGCATACTCAAATCCGCATCCTATGTGATTAGTACAGTTATTTACGAAATGATGTACTAGTAGAATTAAAATGTACTTAAAAGATTAGGGAGAAAAATATGGCATTAACAAAGAAGCCGGTTACCGGCATGAAAGATATCACTCCTGCAGAGATGCAGATCCGCGAATATGTTATGAACCAGATCCGCGAGACCTACAAGGGCTTCGGCTTTTCTCAGATCGAGACTCCTTGTGTAGAGCATATTGAAAACCTGACCAGCAAGCAGGGCGGTGACAATGAGAAGCTGATCTTTAAGATCTTAAAGAGAGGTGACAAGCTGAATTTAGAGACTGCAAAGGAAGAAAATGATCTGGCAGACAGCGGTCTGCGTTATGACCTGACATTGCCGTTGTCCCGTTATTACGCAAATAACGCAGCAAACCTTCCAAGTCCTTTTAAGGCATTACAGATGGGAAGCGTATGGAGAGCAGACCGTCCTCAGAAGGGCCGTTTCCGCCAGTTTACCCAGTGCGATATTGATATTTTAGGCGATCCTACCAGTCTGGCAGAGATCGAACTGATCTTAGCTACCACCACTGCATTAAGCAAGATCTGCCCGGACAATGCATTTACTGTAAGAATCAACGACAGAGGTATCCTCTTTGGCATGGCACGTTACTGCGGTTTTGCAGAAGAGGCTATGGACAGTGTTCTGATCACACTGGATAAAATGGACAAGATCGGTTTTGAGGGTGTTGAGAAAGAACTTCTGGAAAATGGAAATGCTCCTGAAAGCGTAAGCCGCTATATGGAGATCCTTCGTACCGTTACCAGAGATGCGGATGGTGTTAAGAAATTAGGTGAGACCTTAAAGGATGTTATGGATCCGGCTGTATGCCAGGGACTGGTACACATTATGGAAACAGTAAAAGATGTAGCAGAGGCTGATTTTGGTCTGGAATTTGACCCGACTCTGGTACGTGGAATGTCCTACTATACAGGAACCATTTTCGAGGTTTCCATGGAAGGCTTCGGTGGCTCTGTAGCAGGTGGCGGAAGATATGACAAGATGATCGGCAAGTTTACCGGTATGGAGACACCTGCATGTGGATTCTCCATTGGTTTTGAACGTATCGTTACCATCCTCTTAGACAATGGCTTTACTGTTCCGGGTGCTGGACAGAAGAAGGCATTCCTCTTTGAAAAGGGGATTGACTCTGCTTCTTTAGCAGCAGTGATCCGTGAAGCAATGGAAGAGAGAAAGAATGGCGTTCAGGTTCTGGTAGCCCAGATGAACAAAAACAAGAAGTTCCAGAAGGAACAGCTTGGAAAAGAAGGCTATCAGGAGTTTAAGGAATTTTATAAAGAAAGCCTGAAACATTAATCATACTTATTAAACAGAAAGCTTATGAAGTAATAGTTATAGAAGGAGAAAAATCATGGCAGAATCAATGGTAGGACTGAAGCGGTCCCACAGATGTACAGAATTAACGTCTGCCCAGATTGGCGGGAAAGTAACCGTCATGGGCTGGGTCCAGAAGAGCAGAAACAAAGGCGGAATTATTTTCGTTGACTTAAGAGACCGTTCCGGTATCCTTCAGATCATTTTCGAGGAAAATGACTGTGGAACTGAAAACTTTGAGAAAGCTGAGAAATTAAGAAGTGAATTTGTTATTGCAGTAGAAGGCCGTGTAGAAGCACGTTCCGGCGCTGTAAATGAAAATCTGGTTACAGGTGCCATCGAAGTAAGAGCAGAGTCTTTACGTATCCTGGCAGAGTCTGAGACACCTCCTTTCCCAATTGAAGAAAAGAGCAAGACAAAAGAAGATCTACGTCTGGAATACCGTTTCCTGGATCTTCGCCGTCCTGATATCCAGAGAAATCTGATCCTGCGCAGCCGTGTTGCTACTCTGACCCGTGCATTTTTAGCAGAAGAAGGATTTTTAGAGATTGAAACCCCAACTCTCATCAAGAGTACACCAGAAGGCGCAAGAGACTACCTGGTACCAAGCCGTGTACATCCAGGCTCTTTCTACGCACTTCCACAATCTCCACAGCTGTTCAAGCAGTTACTGATGGTTTCCGGTTATGACCGTTACTTCCAGTTAGCACGCTGCTACCGTGATGAGGACCTTCGTGCAGACCGTCAGCCTGAGTTTACCCAGATCGATATGGAGCTTTCTTTCGTAGATGTTGATGACGTTTTAGACGTAAATGAGCGTCTGTTAAAGAAGCTGTTTAAGGAGATCTGCAACTATGATCTTCAGCTGCCCATCCAGCGTATGACCTGGAGAGAAGCTATGGACCGTTTTGGTTCTGACAAACCAGATCTTCGTTTCGGAATGGAATTAAAGAACGTTTCTGAGGTTGTTAAGGACTGTGAATTTGTTGTATTTAAGGGCGCTTTAGAGAATGGTGGTTCTGTCCGTGGTATCAATGCAGAAGGACAGGGACATATGCCAAGAAAGAAGATCGATGCCTTAGTAGAATACGCAAAGGGCTTTGGTGCAAAGGGTCTTGCTTATATTGCAATTAATGAAGACGGCACCTACAAGTCTTCCTTCGCTAAATTCATGAAGGATGAAGAAATGGCAGCTTTAGTTGCTGCTATGGATGGTAAGCCAGGTGACTTATTACTCTTTGCAGCTGACAAGGACAAAGTAGTATTTGACGTACTTGGCAACCTGCGTCTGGAGCTGGCAAGACAGTTAGACCTGTTAAAGAAAGATGACTTTAAGTTCCTCTGGGTAACAGAGTTCCCGTTATTAGAGTATTCCGAAGAAGAAGGACGTTTCGTAGCAATGCATCATCCATTTACTATGCCTATGGATGAAGACCTTCAGTATATTGATTCCGATCCAGGCAGAGTACGTGCAAAAGCTTACGATATCGTATTAAACGGCGTAGAAATGGGCGGCGGTTCTGTGCGTATCCACCAGGCAGATATCCAGTCCAAGATGTTTGAGGTCCTTGGCTTTACACCAGAAAGAGCAAATGACCAGTTTGGCTTCCTGTTAAAGGCATTTAAGTATGGAGTACCGCCTCACGCAGGTCTGGCATATGGTTTCGACCGTATGATCATGCTCATGGTTGGCGCAGACAGTATCCGTGACGTAATCGCATTCCCGAAGGTAAAGGATGCTTCCTGTCTTATGACAAAGGCACCGGCACCTGTAGATCCAAAGCAGTTAGGGGATCTGGGAATTGAAGTGATTCCAGAAGAAAAAGAAGAATAGGAAATGACAAAGAAGCCTCTGAAGAGTTAATTCTTCGGGGGCTTTTTCTGTTCTATGTATTGTTGACTAAGGTCCGAAAGCCACCGGTACACATGACAGATGCGCATTTGGG
>OLVP01000273.1_pt1 | contig 46012 bp, 44 predicted proteins | sample 1673281 | NCBI WGS metagenome assembly OLVP01 (sample SAMEA3178940, study PRJEB25190) | human gut metagenome | biome: human gut; feature: human-associated habitat; material: faeces | place: Austria | collected 2013
CTACTAGCAAGATAATAATCATCAAATCCTTGAACTGCTCGATAAATTTCACGAGGAGAGATTTCTTTTCACCCTCATCCAATTCATTGCGACCATATTCAGATAAGCGTTTTGCTACTTCACTGCTGGTCAATCCCTCTTTAGACGTTTCCATCTCTTGCAAGACTAAGTCTTGATCCTGAGTATAGAAAGCTTGACGTTTCTGTTCTTTAGACAAATTGTCTCCTCCTTTTTATAGGGTCTCTTTAAAATAGAAAAAGAGACCTGTTTATTAAACAAGTCTCGCTATTTCATACAAGGCCGGAAATTGCTTTCGTATTGACGACCATGTAACGGTTATTCCGTTAGCTACTCCCTTGAGTTGTTTATCATTGTATCAAAATTTCTCTTTTTTCGCAAGAAAATCTTCTAGCTTCTTTGAAAAAATTTCACATTTTTTACAACCAAGAAATTTCCATCTGGTAATCAGCAAATAATCGTTCTCCATCAGGTGTTTTAAGCTGGTAATCCAGAAAAATGATTTGCTTATCTAAATCCAGATGATATCGTTGAATCTCATGGAGCAGATACATTACGTTTATACGAAATGTTCATGGGACCACTTGATGCAGCTATCGCTTGGTCAACTGAAGGATTAGATGGAAGCCGTCGTTTCTTAGATCGTGTGTGGCGTTTATTCGTGACTCCAGAGCACACATTAGCTGAAAAAGTAGTCGCTGAAAACGATGGAAAATTAGATAAAGTTTATCATGAAACAGTGAAGAAAGTAACTGAGGATTATGAAAAATTAAGCTTCAATACTGCGATCGCTCAAATGATGATCTTCATCAATGAATCATATAAAGCAACAAGCATTCCACGTGAATATGCAGAAGGATTTGTTAAATTATTAAATCCAATCGCTCCGCATATGACAGAAGAAATCTGGTCGGTGCTTGGACATGAAGGAACTGTTTCATATGAAGCATGGCCAACATATGATGAAGCAAAATTAGTATCGGATACCATTACAATCATTGCCCAAGTTAACGGTAAGTTACGTGCTCGTATCGAGGTAGCTGCTAATATTTCAAAAGAAGACATGTTAGAAACAGCGATGGCACATGAAAATGTTCAAAACTTCGTTGCTGGAAAAGAAATTGTAAAAACAATTGCTGTTCCAGGAAAATTAGTTAACATCGTTGTTAAATAATTAGAATAACTATTAAAAGCCCTCTAATCCCACCACTGATTAGAGGGTTTTTTGTTTATTGAAATAAATAAGCGTTAGAAATTATTTAACAGGCATAATCCAAACAATCTCTTTGATACGGATAAAAAATGTATTTCCGTTACTTTCCAAAATTACATGATCAGGTTTAGCGCCAATGAGTTTTCCTTCAATACTTCCTGTACTCATTTGAATTTTTAAAGTTGCTCCGATAACAGAAAATAACGTTTCATAAACAAATAAGTCATAGTAACCTTCTAACTCAACTTCTCCTAAACTTGTCATCAATGATGGCATTTTTGCTTGTGTAGTAGTTGTAGCATTTTGTCTATATGGATATTCATAATTAGATGAATAATAATACATCCCTATCACCTCAGTTAAAATTCATTACAGGATAATATATTTTTGTTTGTCATAAGTGTTCATTTAAAAAGCATTCTCAGTTTTTTGAGAATGCTTTGTGTATAAACGAAAATCACCTGCTCTGAGGGGGCTAGCGTGGTAATAAAATGTATGTAAATTTAAAAAGTAAATTATTATTGAAAGATGTATAAAAGGGTGCGGGTATATCTAATGAGATAAATTTTAAACTAAATTATATCGAAAATTAAGATTAAAAGGATAGGTTACTTAAGAGATAGTATATATCGAGAAGAATTTATTTTTTAGAAGAAAAAATAAATGAGAGATAAATAAGTTTAAGATTGATAGAAAATGATGATCTTCATCAATGAATCATATAAAGTCACAAGTATTCCATGTGAATATGCAGAAGCGTTCGTTAAATTATTAAATCCAATCGCTCCTCATATGACAGAAGAAATTTGATCAGTGCTTGGACATGAAGGAACTGTTTCTTATGAAGCATGGCCAACATACGATGAAGCAAAATTAGTATCGGATACCATTACAATCATCGCAAAAGTTAACGGTAAGTTACGTGCTCGTATCGATGTGCGTGCAGGCAGCTCAAAAGAAGACATGTTAGAAATAGCAATGGCACATGAAAACGTTCAAAACTTCATTTCTGGAAAAGAAATTGTAAAAACAATCGCCGTTCCAGTAAAATTAGTCAACATCGTTGTTAAATAATTATTAAATATACATGAAAACTCATGGTTTAAACCATGAGTTTTTTGTATAAATTCCTTTTTATTTGAATATAAATGAAGTAAAGTAAGTCTTTTTGAATTTTTTAGAATATTGTACAATATTTCAAGATATATTGTGATGGAAAAGTGTTAAGATGAACAAAAGGGGGATTTATGAATGAAAAGGTGGATTGTTTTAGGGGAAAATTCGACAAAAATGTACCGATTAACTAATTGGATGCATCAAAAGACAGGATTAGAAATAATAAATGGCGATGAAATTATTGAGCATGACAATCGTGAGCAAGCAATAGAGGCTCTATTAAATAATAGTGAATGGGTAGTTAGAACAACCTATAATCGGGCACTAACTTTAATGGGGGATGAGGCCAATGGAGTTGTCTTTGTAGATTTTCCGTTATGGAAAAATATTTTAGATGCCATACTGCATTTTAATTTTAAAAGGGTTAAAAAAGCTTTCTACTATAAACGTGTAAAATGTCCATGGGTTCTGAAGAAATTAGATCAGTTTGGAGTAGAAAAACAAGTGATTATTATAAAAAATAGACGTACAATGAGACGCTTTGTTAAAAATTTAACAGTCCCAAATTAAAAGGTCATAAGCTAGTTAAAGCTCATGACCTTTTTCATTATTTATTTTTTAGGTGTTAAGATGTATTCGTGGATGTAGTGAGCAACGCCGCTTTCTTTGTTTGATTTTGTTGTGGTGTTCGCTACTGCTTTTAGTTTATCGATGGCATTATCCATGGCGACACCGACTCCAGCATATGTTAACATTTCGATATCATTATCTCCGTCACCGAAGGCGATGATATCTTTTTGTTCAATGTTGAAATATTTGGCCAATTTTTCAATCGCTGTTGCTTTATTTGTATTTGATTTAAACACTTCGATAATGTTGACATTATCGCCATCCCATTTGCGGCATGTCACGATGTCACCGTAGTTTTCACGTAAGAAACTCATGACTTTTTCTGGGTATCCCTCTTTAGCTTCTAATAAGAATCCGTTTGGATGTTCGTCTAATGTTTCTTTAAATGGTCCGTATTTCACTGATGTACATGTTTCAATATGGAACCAATCACGAATAGTATCTCCTTGATGTAAGACATATAAGTGATCTTTGTATTCGCAAAAGGCATTGACGATATAATCTTTTAATTCTGAATCGAATAAAGTTAAAACAACCTCTGTTGGGATTTGAGCCACAATATCCTCAAAGGTTTCGTCTTCTGGATGATGTATATAAGCTCCATTAAAGTTAATAATAGGTGTATCAAGACCTAACTCTTTGTAGAAGTGTAACGATGCACGTGCTGGGCGGCCTGTTGCAATCACAACGATATGTCCTGCTTCTTTTGCAGCGATTAAAGCTTCTTTTGTATTTGGGTCAAGTGTTTCCCAATTTTGTAATGCAGTTCCATCTAAGTCTGTTACGATTAGTTTCTTTGTTTCCATTAAAACACCTCCGGATAAATATGATAACACAGATAGCGAACAAGTTAAATGAACTTATACAAGATGTGGTAAATTTGTGCAACGTGATTAGTCTTGGCTATTTACAAAATAATAAACACTTACATTTTGGAATTATTAGCACTCTTATTGACTGAGTGCTAAAACAAGAGTATAATGATAGTATCATCATAGATGATGAAGAAATGGAGTGAGAATCATGAATATTAATAAAATGACTGAAAAGCTACAACAGGGCTTAGTAAATGCACAGTCTCTTGCAACTTCATTACATCACCAAGAGATTGATACCCCGCATTTATTAATGTCCTTATTACAAGACCATGACGGATTAGCCGCTCGTGTTTTTACAAAGGCAGGCTATCCGATTCAAGAGATATTACAAGAATTAAAACAAATTTTAGATAAAAAGCCAGCTGTTACTGGAGCAACAGGTGATCCATACGTTTCAGCAGATTTAAATCGTGCTTTATTAAAAGCAGATGATTATGCTCGAGCTTGGAAAGATGATTATTTATCAGTGGAGCATGTCTTGCTTGCGATGCTCGAATCAAAAGATTATCAAATGAAGCAATTAATAAAAAAACATCAGATTAATGAAAAGCACTTAAAAGAAATTATTTCACAGATAAGGGGGAATTCACGCGTGATGACACAAAACCCAGAAGCAACTTATGAAGTCTTAGAAAAATACGGACGTGACTTAGTAGAAGATGTAAAATCAGGAAAAATTGATCCGGTTATTGGTCGCGATGAAGAGATTCGTCGTGCGATTCGTATTTTATCTCGTAAAACAAAAAATAACCCGGTGTTAATTGGTGAGCCTGGGGTTGGTAAAACTGCTATCGTTGAAGGGTTAGCTTGGCGTATTGTTCGACAAGATGTGCCTGAAAGTTTAAAAGATAAAGTGATTTTTGAATTAGACTTAGCCGCTTTAGTTGCCGGTGCTAAATATCGTGGTGAGTTTGAAGAGCGTTTAAAAGCGGTATTGAATGAAGTTAAAAATAGTGATGGACGTATTATTTTATTCATTGACGAAATTCATACCATCGTTGGAGCAGGACGTACAGATGGTGCAATGGATGCAGGGAACTTATTAAAACCATTATTAGCTCGTGGTGAATTACACTGCATTGGTGCTACAACATTAAAAGAATATCGTGAGTACATTGAAAAAGATCCTGCCTTAGAGCGACGTTTCCAAAAAGTTCAAGTTAATGAACCAACAGTCGAAGATACCGTTTCAATCTTACGTGGATTGAAAGATCGCTTTGAAGTACACCATCGTGTTAGTATTTCAGACCGTGCGATTGTAGCAGCTGCGACATTATCTGATCGATATATTACGGATCGTTTTTTACCAGATAAAGCCATCGATTTAATTGATGAAGCGTGCGCAACGATTCGTACTGAAATCGACTCGTTACCAGAAGAGGTGGATCGCATTAGTCGTCGTGTGACTCAGCTTGAGATTGAAGAGGCGGCTCTTAAAAAAGAAAAAGATGAGAATAGTAAACAACGTCTAGAGGCGTTACAAAAAGAATTAGCGAACTTAAAAGATGAATTAAATGTTTTAAAATTACAGTGGGAAAAAGAAAAACAAGCGATTCATGGTGTGGCGGATCTAAAAAAAGAATTAGAAGGGGCACGTCGTGCATTAGAAGATGCCCAAGCACGTGGCGAATATGAAAAAGCAGCCGAATTACAATATGGAAAAATCCCAAGCTTAGAAAAACAAATTGCTGAAGTTGAAGCGATGCAACACGATGAAGCAGGGAAAGAAAATCGATTACTTCGTGAAAATGTCACAGAAGAAGAAATTGCTGAAATTATTTCGCGTTGGACAGGGATTCCAATTGCGAAACTCGTTCAAGGTGAACGTGAAAAATTATTAAATTTAAAAGAAGAATTAAAACGTCGTGTTATGGGACAAGATGATGCCATTGATTTAGTCGGTGATGCCATTATTCGTGCACGTGCTGGAATTAAAGATCCACATCGTCCAATCGGTTCATTCTTATTCTTAGGGCCAACTGGGGTTGGTAAAACCGAAATTGCTAAAGCATTGGCGGAATTCTTATTCGATAGTGAAGAACATATTGTTCGTATTGATATGAGTGAGTATATGGAGAAACATGCGGTCTCTCGTTTAGTTGGAGCGCCTCCAGGTTATGTGGGATATGAAGAAGGTGGACAGTTAACAGAAGCCATCCGTCGTAAACCATACTCAATCGTGTTATTAGATGAAATTGAAAAAGCTCATCCAGACGTATTCAATATTTTATTACAAATTTTAGATGATGGACGTATTACAGATTCACAAGGTCGTACAGTAGACTTTAAAAATACCATCATCATTATGACCTCAAATATTGGTTCACACATTTTACTTGAAAACCCTAACTTTGAAGAAGCTCAGGAACAGGTGTTAGAAGTTTTACGTGATTATTTCAAACCAGAGTTATTAAACCGTATTGATGAGATTATTACGTTTAATCCATTATCAGAATCTATTATTTATAAAATCGTCGATAAATTTATTGCTGGATTAAATGCGCGTTTGGCAGAGCAACGTATTACCGTTCGCTTAACCGATGCAGCTCATGCTTATGTAGCTGAAGCGGGATTTGACTCAGTATATGGCGCACGTCCATTAAAACGATTCATTCAACGCACAATTGAAACAAAACTTGCACGTGCATTAATTGCAGGAGAAATCGAAATGGATACAACGGTTATTGTTGATGCTGTTGATGGTAATATCGTCTTATCATATGAAAAAAACTAATGAATCATGGCTCATAGAGACTTAAGCTCTATGAGCTTTTTATATGTGAGGAACAAAGAGAGACAGAGAAATGTAAAATAACTTAATAGTATATTAGTATTTAAGATAATTTTAAGGTAAAGGTGTTAAGATGAGATTAACATGGTTTTTCATTAGACGAACTTTGGTCAGAAAAAGCATTTAGTAGGTTGTGTAAATGATTTTTCTATTCCTATGTGATTGGTGGGAAAGAGTAAAATAGTTAATTAAAATAGGAGGCTGTTATGAAGAAAAATAAATTTAAAAGTGTTTCAAAAGTTACGATTGGAGTCTATGTTCTAGCTGTTCTTATGGGTGGAATAGCTTTATATAATGTGTATACATGCTATGATTATATCGCTTCAATCGTTGAGCAAGGATTTGTTATCTCTGAAAATTTAACAGATGTGATTAATTACTATCTTTCAAATGTAACGCCATATGCTTTTTATACAATTTGTTTAGGGGTGATGGGGTATCTTGTTCAAAAAGTTAGCAATCTTGTTGAACTTCAACAATTAAGTGTCGTAGAAATTGAGGAGATCATAGAAGAATCAGAGAATGCAGATGAAGACTATGAGAATCTTTTAAAAGAAATCCAAACACAATAAGAGACAGAAAAAGTCTGAATGGTACAAGGAGTATGATTCAGACTTTTTTAGTTGGATATATTTTTTGATTGAAGCATTAAGAGATGAAGGAATTATTTCATTATCCGAATGTGATAAGAGTGAAAAAGAATATGTGAGGATTTTTATAAAAGCTAGCGAAATAAATTTATATTATAAAATGGAGATAAAGATAGAGTTCTTAACAGCGTGCTATAGCTGTTTATCATCCATTAAAGTAATCCTGGTTTGTTTGGTGATTGTTTTTATGATTTAGGTGATGTTTAATATCATTTTTTATTAAAGTAAGGTTGTCGATGAGACAACTTTTTTTATGCCTTTAGAAGGGAGTGAGTCATTATTCGAATTTTATAAAATATTTAGGTGTTATATATTTCAAAAAATGTAAATCTGTGTATAATGAGTAATTGATGATAAATTTTTATGAAAGGGGGCGAGAATGATGATTATTTTAGCTCATCAAAATCAATTTAAATTTAACGGGGTGACTATTTCATAAAAATAAACTTTGATGTATCGCTTTAGGGGGAGTTGTGCGAACATGTAATCTTATGCTAAAACAAGATTAATTTTTTTATTAGGATTAGTGGTGTAAGAATGGGAATATTTTTTAGCAACAAAGGAAAGTCAGGTGAATGAAGTGAGTGAATTAAAGAGTATTTATCGTTGGCTTGAAGGACAACGTTTAAAGGTATTGGGCGCATTAGTAGCGACAGCGTGTGGGATTATTTTCTCAACCTTAATTCCATTAGTTAACCAAACCGCGATTGATATGGTCATCAAACAAACGACTGAGGGAGAACAAACGATTATTTCAAAAATTGTTTTATCCGTTTCAACGTTCCAAGGTCAATTGTTGATGTGTGGATTTTTAATTATTCTATTTACAATCATTAATGCTTTATTTAATTTTTTAAAGGCCAGATGGTCAGCAGAGGCATCAGAAGATTTAGCGAAAAGTTTAAAAGATAAAATGTACAATCATATTCAACAGTTATCTTTTATGTATCATAAACGTGCCGAAACTGGGGATTTAATTCAACGTTGTACATCAGATATTGATACGATTCGTTTATTCTTATCGTCTCAATTAGTTGAGATGGGGTATTCAATTTTAATCTTTGTGATTATTTTTACGTTTATGTTAACGTTAAATGTTAAGTTTGCCTTAGTTAGTGTGTGTGTGACACCTATCTTATTTACTTTCTGTTTTATCTTCTTTAAAAAAGTTAAAAGCTCATTTCAAGAGGCAGATGAATCAGAGGCTCGGATGTCTACAATGATTCAAGAAAATTTAACTGGAGTTCGTGTGGTACGTGCCTACTGTAATCAAGAGTTTGAAATTGAGCAATTTGAAAAATGTAATTCTGATTACCGTGTAAAAAGTTATGTGATGACCAAGTTAAACGCACTCTTCTGGTCAAGCTCTGATTTTTTAAGTTTATTTCAAATTGCAATTACCGTAATTTACGGAGCATATTTATCGATAAACGGGGAAATCACACTAGGGACATTACAAGCGTTCATTTCTTATGAATCGATGATTATTTGGCCTGTTCGTCAATTAGGTCGTATTTTAACTGATTTAGGGAAAACCACCATTTCAGCAAAGCGTATTAATGAAGTATTAAGTGAACCGATCGAATTTGAAGAAGGTTTGCAAAAACCTGACATTAAGGGAACCATTGAATTTAACCATGTTGGGTTTGAGTATGAAGATCATGATCGCATTTTAAAAGATATTACGTTTAAAGTGCAACGTGGCCAAACGATTGCCATTATTGGTCGTACGGGTTCAGGAAAAACAACGTTAATGAATTTATTGATGCGTCTTCATGACTATACAGATGGATCGATTAAAATTGATGGCGTGGAACTAAAACACATTGATAAAAAGTGGCTACGCCGTCATATTGGAGCTGTGCTTCAAGAATTATTTTTATACTCGAAAACGATTAAACAAAATATTGCGATTGCTAAAAAAGATGCGGTTGATGAAGAGATTCATAGTGTCGCTCAGTTAGCATCGGTCCATCATGTCATTGAGGAGTTTCAAGAAGGCTATGATACGATTGTCGGTGAGCGTGGTGTAACATTATCCGGTGGACAAAAGCAACGTGTTGGAATTGCCCGAGCGCTTATTAATGAATGTCCAATTTTAATCTTTGATGACTCATTAAGTGCTGTCGATACTGAAACAGATATTGTGATTCGAAAAGCATTAAAAGAACGCTCAAAAGATGTGACAACTTTTATTATTGCTCACCGTGTCAGTACGGTAAAAGATGCTGATCAAATTCTCGTGCTAGATAAGGGTCGTATCATTCAACAAGGAACACATGATGAACTGATTCATCAAGGAGGTCTTTACCAGACATTCTGGGAAATTCAAAATGAAAAAGAGGCTGAAGTTTTAAGTTTAGTTAACCAAGGAAGTGAGGTGTAAAGATGGCAAAAGAATTTGATGAAGTAGAATACACCAAAGCCGACCTTGCAACATGGAAGCAAGTTTTATCTTATATGAAGGGTGAGAGACGTGATGTTATTTTACTTTTTGTCTCTGTCATCACATTAGCCATTTTAGATACGATTTATCCGAAGTTAAATGGGATAGTCATTGATCAATATGTTTTAACAGGAAACCTTGAACAACTCCCACTGTTTGCAGGCATTTATTTAGCCTTTATCGCCTTATTCGGATTTATCGTTTGGGCATTTATCTTACTTTCAGATCGATTACAACTAAGTATTAGTTATCAAATTCGAAAAGACGGATTTAAAAAATTACAGGAATTATCATTCTCTTTTTATGATACGTCATCCGTTGGATGGCTATTATCGCGTTTAACATCTGATACGAATCGGATTGGTGGTATTTTATCATGGGGATTAACTGATGCGATTTGGGGAAGTATGGTCATGTTCTTTGTGACGATTTCAATGTTCATGATGAACTGGAAGCTTGCCTTAATCACCATCGCGGTTTTACCCATCCTGGCGGTCGTAAGCTATTATTTCCAGACGCGCATTTTAAAGCAATATCGTCGCGTACGAAAAATGAACTCTAAAATTACAGGAGCTTTCAATGAAGGGATTACAGGGGCGGTCACGACAAAAACGTTGGTGACAGAAGAAGATAATTTAGAAGAATTCAGTCATTTAACAAGAGAGATGCGTGATGGATCAGTACGTGCGTCTGTTATTAATGCCATTTATTATCCAATCATTGTCGCTTTAGGAAGTGTTGGTGTTGCTTTAATTATTAATGTTGGTGGAATGGATGTTTTTAATGGCGATTTATCTTATGGAGACTTAGTTGTTTTCCTTTCATATGCGACGCTATTTTATGATCCCATTCGCACGATTGCGAATTTATTAACACGTTTCCAAGATGCACAAGCATCAGCTGAACGGGTCATCTCGTTAATTAATACAGAATCTGATATTATTGATCGACCAGATGTTATTGAAAAGTATGGTCAAATTGGAAATCTGAAAAAAGAGAATTGGGAACCGATTAAAGGAGACATTGAGTTAATCGATGTGGGCTTCCATTATAAGACGGGCGAAAAAGTCATGGAACACATGAACTTGAAAATTGAAGCGGGAAATAGTATTGCCATTGTTGGACCAACAGGTTCAGGGAAAAGTACCATTGTGAATTTAATTTGTCGTTTTTATGAGCCAACAAGTGGACAAATTTTAATTGATGGTGTGGATTATCGTGAGCGTACACAAGAGTGGCTCCATTCTCATCTAGGTTATGTTTTACAAACACCGCAATTATTCAGTGGAACTATTAAAGAGAATATTCGTTATGGAAAACTAGATGCAACCGATGAAGAAATTATAGAAGCTGCGAAGCTAGTGAATGCCCATGAATTTATTACCCACTATCCTGATGGCTATGAGACAGTGATTGGAGAAGGTGGTTCGGGCTTATCAACGGGGCAAAAACAATTAATTTCGTTTGCTCGTGCTTTAATTGCTAACCCAGCTATTTTAATTTTAGATGAAGCAACAGCATCGATTGATATTGAGACGGAGAAATTAATCCAAGATGCAATTCAAGTGTTGTTAAAAGATCGAACGAGCTTTATTATTGCTCACCGTTTATCAACGATTGTAAATGCTAATCAAATTTTATTACTTAAAAATGGTGAGATTGCTGAAAAAGGAACTCATGCTGAGCTAATTGCACAAAAAGGTGATTATTATCAACTTTACATGGGACAATTTGAGAAAATTAAATAAAGGGTTATTTGTATAAGTCACGGTGATTTAAAACAAAAAGTTAAATACTATAAGATAAGAGATGAAAAAAGTTCTGACCGATTAGGTTCAGAACTTTTTTGTTAGATATATAGGAATGATAGAATGAAGGTAAAGGCAAGAATGATGATCGTTGACCATAAAAGCTGATTGATGTCGTCCCATTTTTGACTTTGTTTATATTCATAAAATTCTTCGAATGTATGATAAATTTTTTCGCCTGTTTCTTCATCATAATCGTTATTTCTATCTTTTGTATCTTTGATTGACCAGTATTTAGGCAAGAAAAATAGAACATAGCGTTTTGTTTTTTGCCATGAATATTCAAAGGTATAAAAAGTTCCTTGATCGATAATCCATTTGAAGCCATACACACAGAAGAAAAAAAGTGAGACTAGAAATAGAGTATTGATGAGATTTATAGTTGAGAATCCCTGCCAAAGGAGAAAGAAACAAGATAAGCTTGTCATCCATAATGTTGATTTTAAAAAGATATGATATTTTTGTAACATTTTGCCACCACCTAGGGTTTTTTACTAATTATACCAGAATTATCATTGGAAATAAATTTTAGCTATGAAAAAATAACTAGTTTTATAATAAATATTTTTATTTAATATAAGATAAACCTCTTATTATAGATATTTTTGGTCGTTTTATAACGAAAAAAAATAACTTTACAAAAAAATAACGCTTTCAACCCGAATTTAGGATTTACAAACTATAAACTGGGATATAAAATAGTAACAAGTATCATAAAATGATACAAAAAATTCCAATTATGGAAAGTTTTTTATAAGGGGGACATTATAATGAATAAGAAATTAGTAAGCATTTTTGCTGCTGCTTTCTGTGCATTTGGTCTTGTCGCATGTTCATCAAATGATGCTGGCAATCAACCAAGTGGAGAAAGTCAACAATCTTCGAGTGTTAGTGAGACAAACTCGAATAAAGTATTAAAATTATTACAAACATCTAACATTAAATCATTATTACCTTGGCAAGCAACAGACAACGTATCATTCTTAATGTTAGGAAACATCTTAGAAGGTTTAGTTTTATTTGGAGAAAACGGGGAAATTAAACCAGGTGTTGCAGAATCTTGGGATATTTCAGAAGATGGATTAACATATACATTCCATTTAAATCAAGACGCTAAATGGGTAAAAGCTGATGGAACAGAAGTTGCACCAGTAACAGCTCATGACTTTGTTTATTCTTGGACAAAATTAATTGATCCTCAAAGTGGTGCTGAATATAACTTTATGTTAGAAACAGCTGGTGTTGTTGGGGCAAGTGATGCATTAGGACTAGCATCTAACTTAGTTACTTATAACACAAGTTCAAAAGAGTTAGCTGCTTTAAAAGTTGAAGATTACGAAGATGGTGAAACTGGTACAGCACAAGAGCAATATGAAGAAGCAAAAGCAGATTTAGAGGCATCTGTTGCATCTGCTGAAGAAGCAATTAAAGCATTAGGATTTGCATCAGTTGAAGAAGCAAATACAAACATGCAAACATTAATTGATCAATTAGGATTCAAAGCAATTGACGATTATACTTTTGAAGTAAAATTAGCAACACCAACGCCATACTTCTTATCATTAATGGCATTCCCTGCATTCTATCCAGTTAATGAAGCATTCGTTAATGAAGTAACAGAAGATAAATTTGGAACAAGTGTTGATACATTCTTATATAATGGTCCATTCTTATTTACTGAGTGGAAGATTTCAAAAAGCTTCTATTTAACAAAAAATGAATTATACTGGGATGCTGAAAATGTAGCATTATCAGGAGTTGACTTCACAGTTATTGAAGATGTCGATAATAATACTCAAGTTAGCTTATATACAGATGAAACAGTAATGACAGCTGGATTAAGTGGACAAAACGTAGCAACTTACGGATCACGTCCAGATGCGGTTGCAGAAGGTGATGCCGGGGTATTCTACTTAGAAATTAACCAAGGTAACGGAGCAATGACTCCAGAGATGAAATTATTATCAAATGCTAAAGCTCGTAAAGCCATCAATATGGCAATTGATAAATCATTCATCACAGATGAGGTATTAGCTAATGGTTCAACAGTCGCTGATTACTTAGTACCAAAAGATTTCGTATATGGACCTGAAGGAACTAAGTTTGAAGGAAAAGATTTCCGTTCAACTTATCCAGGATTTAATACATATAATGTAGAAGAAGCTAAAAAATTATGGCAAGAAGCAGTAGCTGAAACTGGTGTAACTGGTGCGATTGATCTAGAATTATTAATCCAAACTGGAGATACAGCTATCAAGATGGGATCTGCAATCCAGAATGACTTAAACGAAGCATTCAGTGAGTTTGGTTTAACTGTAACTGTTCAACCAGTTCCATTCCCAGAAAAATTAGCTCGTGTATCTGCTGGAAACTATGAATTAGCATTCTCAGGATGGTCACCAGACTATGCTGATCCAATGACATTCTTAGATATGTTCGTTACAGGTGGAGGACATAACAACTTAGGATACTCAAATGCTGATTACGATCAATTAATTAATGATTCAAAATCTGGAGATTTAGCAACTGATTATGAAGCACGTTGGGAAGCATTAATCAACGCTGAAGAAATTTTATTAGGTCAAGACCAAGCTTTAATTCCTTTATATCAAAAAGGAACTGTAAGCTTACGTTCATTAAACTTAATTAACTACTGGCCACAAGCAGTTGGACCTGACTACTTCTACAAATGGGTAGACATTAAAGAAAACTAAAAAAGAGGTTTTACAAGCATAAGGCTACCTTGGTCTTATGCTTGTTTACCATAAATTATATTTTAGATGAGTATAAATTTTTTATGAAAGAAGTGATCTATCTATGGTCATGAATATTAAGGTTTTAATAAGGACTATGGCATTTAAATAAAACCTAATCATAAAAAATCACACATCTTAGAATTGTCTAAAAAATAGATTTAAAAAATGACAATTTAATTATTAATTTTTTAAATCTATCTTTTATTCAATACAACGAGAAAACATGAATTAAAGAGAAAGAAAATCCGGAAGGGGAGGTTAATGATGTTTAAGTACATTTTAAAGCGTCTTGGCTACATGGCGGTTACGTTATTTTTAGTTTTAACGGTTAACTTTTTATTGCTTCAGTTATTACCAGGAAGCCCATTTGATGGTGAGAAAAAGACGGAAGCTCAAATTGCTATTTTAGAGGAAAAGTATGGGATGAATGATCCGATTCCTGTACAGTATGCTCGATACCTAAAAGGAGTATTCCAAGGGGATTTTGGAACATCGTTTAAATTACAAAACCAAGAGGTTACGGATTTAGTTTTAACACGAATCCCTTATACAATTAAACCAGGAGCATTAGCTCTTTTGATTGGGATAATAATCGGGATTACATTAGGAGCTATCGCTGCAATGAAGCGAAACTCGTGGGCAGATCATATGATTACGATTATATCAGTACTCGGAGTTTCGATTCCATCATTCGTATTAGCTGCCTTCTTACAATATTTTATTTGTACAAAATTAGGATGGTTACCAGTTATTTATCAACCAGCTGACGAAATGCGTGGAGTAACGATGTGGGATGAATTTAAATCATTGATTTTGCCAGCTATTTCACTTTCAGTACCAGTCATCGCATCATTAATGCGTTACATGCGTTCAGAATTAATTGAAGTTTTAAATACAGATTATATTTTACTAGCTCGTGCCAAAGGGTTAACAAAAGCACAAGTTATTGTGCATCATGCACTGCGTAATGCATTAATTCCAGTTATTACAGTTGTTGGACCGATGGTTGTTTCAATTATGACTGGAAGTTTAGTGGTTGAAAAATTCTTTGGAGTCCCAGGGTTAAGTAATTTACTATTAAACTCTGTTACGATGAAGGATCAATTCTTAACGTTAGGAATCGCATTCTTCTATGCCTTCTTATATGTTATTGTTATTTTAATTATTGACTTATTATACGGTGTCATCGATCCTCGTATCCGTTTAGCTGGAGGTGGAAAATAATGATTTCAAAAAAATATGATCCAACAAAATTTGAATTAGCTGCAAAACATCAAGGTCAATCCGATGAAATTAAAACAGAAAGTTTAACTTTTTGGCAAGATGCTTGGCGTCGTTTACGTCAAAATAAAGCGGCACTTATTTCAATGTATGCCATTTTAATTTTAGTCGTTTGTTCATTCTTAGCACCAGTCATTGGTCCAAAACACTCAAGTGGGGAAGTGGTTAAATTTAATCAAACTCCAGTTTTAATTGATCCAGATACAGGAACAAAAATTGAAAAATCACGCTTAAGTTATTTACCACCACGCGTTCCAGGACTTGAAAAATTAGGTATTTTAAATGGAACAAGTGTTAAAAAAATGACACCGTTTGATTTATTTGTCGGAAATTCATTACCACAAGAGGTAAGTACGTTAAACTCCGCTTTAACAAAAGCTGAATTTGTTGAAGCTTTAGGAATTAAGTATCATCCAAATGATTATGACATTATGGAGTGGTCTGGAAAAGGTGAAAATCTGATGATCACGATTCAATTACGCGGAGCATCATCAACTGAAACAGTACCAGTTACAGATTTAATGAGTAAATATTCGGCATATAGTAACTTAGACTCATTTGAATTAAAATCAACGGAGTTTGATACACAAGGAATTCAGATGATTAAAGTAAATGTTAATGCCTACGTGTTAAAAAATGTTGAACATTTATATTTCTACTTTGGAACAGATGAATTAGGATTCGATGTATGGACACGTTTATGGACAGGAGTTCAAGTATCATTATTAATTGGTCTTTTATCATTAATTGTTGACTTTACACTCGGAATTTTATACGGTTCAATTGCTGGATTCTACGGTGGGACAGCGATTGATAACGTCATGATGCGTATTACGGAAATTTTAGGATCTATTCCAACAACGGTTATCCTGATTATCTTTATTGCTTCTAAAGATGCAGTGCTTTCAGGAATTCAAAATATCTTACATGTTAAATTATCTAACGTCACAGGATCATTTATTATTCTTCTGATGGCCATGAGTTTAACAGGATGGATTTCAGTTGCTCGTGTCGTACGTGCGCAATATTTAAAATTAAAAGATCAAGAATTCGTAATGGCATCAACAACACTTGGTGCAAGTAGTACTCGTATTATTTTCAAACATTTATTCCCAAATATTATTGGGCAATTAGTTGTTATGGCAACGTTCTCAATTCCAGCTGCTATTGCAACAGAAGCGATGTTATCATTCATCGGTTTAGGATTACCAATTCCAATGTCCTCATTAGGGGTATTATTAAGTGATGGAACAAGTAAAATGACATTTTATGCTTACTTATTATTTGTGCCAGCATTCTTTATGGTGTATTTAATGTTAGCGATCAATTTATTTGCAAATGGACTTCGTGATGCGTTAGATCCACGTTTACGCGGGAAGTAAGAAGGGGACGGTGAGAAAATCATGAAGAAAGTATTAGATGTTAATAATCTGAATATCACATTCGATACATTCGCAGGCCCTGTTTCTGCAGTTCGAGGTGTGAGCTTTACGTTACACGAGGGTGAGACATTAGCAATCGTTGGAGAATCAGGATCAGGTAAATCAGTTGCTTCAAAAGCGATTATGGGGATTTTAGCTGAAAATGGTAGAATTACTGACGGTTCAATGACATATACAAAAGAAAACGGAGAAGAAATCGATTTAGCGAAATTATCTGAGCATGAATATCATAAGATTCGTGGAAAAGAAATCGCGATGGTTTTCCAAGATCCAATGACATCTTTAAATCCAACAATGACTATTGGAAAACAAATTATGGAACCGATCATGAAACATCAAGGATGTTCAAAAGCAGAAGCAAAAGCTAAAGCAGAAGAATTAATTACTCTTGTTGGAATTAGTGAAGCAGCAAAACGTATGAAGCAGTATCCTCATCAGTTCTCTGGTGGAATGCGTCAACGTATTGTTATTGCTATTGCCTTAGCATGTAATCCACGTGTATTAATTTGTGATGAGCCAACAACTGCACTTGATGTCACAATCCAAGCTCAAATTTTAGAGTTAATTAAAGATTTACAACAAAAAACAAATGTTGCTGTTATCTTTATTACACACGACTTAGGTGTTGTAGCAAACGTTGCCGATCGCGTTGCTGTTATGTATGCAGGGCGTGTTTGTGAAATCGGAACGAGCAATGAAGTTTTCTATAATTCATGCCACCCTTATACATGGGGATTACTGGCATCAATGCCTGACTTAGATACAAGTGATGAACAGCTTTATGCGATTCCTGGAACCCCTCCTAATCTTTTAACACCACCAAAAGGAGATGCGTTTGCTTTTCGTAGTGAGTATGCTTTAAACATTGATTTTGAAGAACAACCACCAATGTTTAAAGTCAGTGATACACATTATGCGGCAACATGGTTATTGCATGAACAAGCACCAAAAGTAACCCCACCTGCTGCAGTATTACGTCTTCGTGCAAAAGGAGGATACACTCATGAGTAATAACGAACGCGAAGTTTTATTAGAAGTTAAAAATTTAAAACAATATTTCAAAATTGACCATAAACTAACGGTTAAGGCGATTGATGATATTTCATTTAAGATTTATAAAGGAGAAACGTTTGGATTAGTTGGAGAGTCAGGATCAGGTAAATCAACAACTGGACGTAGTATCATTCGTTTATATCAACCAACAGCCGGAGAAGTTATCTTCAAAGGGAAAAACATTGCAAAAAAATTATCGAAAAAAGAAAAAGCAGAAGTTTGTCAACAAATTCAGATGATTTTTCAAGATCCAATGGCGTGTTTAAATCCTCGTATGCGTGTGATTGATATTATTGCTGAAGGAATTGATATTCATAAATTGGCGAAAAATAAAAAAGACCGTGAGGAAAAAGTTTATAAAATTTTAGAAGCTGTTGGTTTAAGTAAAGACCATGCTGGGCGTTATCCTCATGAATTTTCTGGTGGACAACGTCAACGTATTGGGATTGCCCGTGCGTTAATTACAAATCCGGAGTTTATTATTGCCGATGAACCAATTTCTGCGCTTGACGTTTCAATTCAGGCACAGGTGGTTAACTTAATGAATACTCTGAAAAAAGAATTTGGATTAACATACTTATTCATTGCTCATGACTTATCAATGGTTAAATACATTTCAGACCGTATTGGAGTTATGCATTTAGGACGCTTAGTTGAGCTTGGAAGTGCAGACGATATTTATGCGAATGCAATTCACCCATATACTCGTTCATTATTATCCGCTATTCCACTTCCAGATCCAAATTATGAGCGTGATCGTAAACGTATCGTTTATGACAAATCACAAATTGATTATTACGCTGGGGACTGGACAGAAGTAGCACCAGGACACTTCGTTTTAGGAACAAAAGAAGAAATTGAAAACTGGAAACAGTCACGTAAATAAAAAGAAGTTGTAGCCGAATTTTCGGTTGCAACTTCTTTTTTTATTTGACTCTGTTAGTTTAAAAGATAGTTGAGTTTTAGATAAATGTTGATTTCAGTAGAAAGCAACTTAATCGAAAAAGCGACGCACTATAAGATGAAATTTAGACTTTCCTGTTGAATATCAACATGTTCTTAAAACACAGCCTTAACTGAATCAGGTGGACAATCTGGAGTTGTTAAAATTATTTCAACTGGATTGTTAGGAAATGTGGGAGCTGTTTTAACTTTATTAGGAGTGGTAGCTTGTCCGATTACATTAGGAGATGCAGCATTTAGAAGTGTTCAATTCAGGATTGCTGATGCTTTACGTATCAAGCAAGATGCAATCGTTAAACATTCCTTTATTGTTATTCGCTATTTATTGTTTGTATTATTTTAACACAAATCAATTTTATTATTTTATAGAATTGAGTCAGTAAATATCAGAGAGGATAAATGATGACTTTATTGGATTAAGAAGTTTTATAGCCAAGTTTAGACACTGTTTTATTTAATCTTAAAGGAATGAATTAGGTAAAAAGTAAATATAGTTATAAACTGGAGGTTTAAATTAGTTGATGAATTTATGAGCAAACGAGTTGAAATTAGAAATGAAAGTCATCATTAATAGGTTGTATCTAATTAAAGGGTAGTGTACAATATAAAAGATAGATGATGGCTATCGTTATGGAGGGATATGGATGGTTGAAATTTATACATCTCCCAGCTGTTCATCATGCCGTAAAGCGAAAAAATGGTTAGATGAATATGGGATTAAATATATTGAAAAAAACTTATTTGTAACGAAAATTACACGTGAAGATATTAAACAGATTTTAGAAAAAACAGAAAATGGATTTGAAGATATTATCTCAACCCGTTCAAAAGCATTTAAAGAAAATAACTTAGATGCAGATGAGATGACAATCAATGAATTACTTGATTTTATCGTTGAAAATCCAAGTGTTTTACGTCGTCCTATTATCGTCGATAAACATCGTTTACAAGTTGGATATAATGACGAAGAGATTCGCTGTTTCTTACCACGTGAATTACGCAATGTCATCTACTGTAAGAATTGTGATAACTGTAATTGCTCATATGTTAATGCTTTAGAGCGTGCGTTAAGTGACAATTTTATAGAGAATACAAGTAAAAGAAACTAATATATTAATAGTAAGAGAAGTAATCTAGGTTAAAGATTACTTCTTTTTTTATACCAGTCGATCAATAAACAGAGAGTTATAGAGATAAATATTTTAAAAAGAGACAAACATATTTTTAAAATTTGATGAATACATTGTAATAAGTGATCTTTAACATACAAACAGCAACTAAGCAATCTGTACTATGTATAGTTGTTTTTTATTATGTCATAAAAAATTCGAAAAATGGAAGGAGAGAACAAGATGATCAATGTGAATGAAATTTTACATCGCTTAATCGCTGAATTCCAAAGTATTGAGCAAGTGACGGCTATTGCCATGGCAGGATCTAAATTTTCTAATTATCAAGATGATTTATCCGATATTAACATAAATATCTACTACACCGAATTTATTCCTAGTGAGACGAGAAATCAAATTTTAATGAAGTTTTCAGAGTCTATGGAACTAGACTGTCCAGGAGAAGTACAAACCGACCATTGTTTACTTCGGGATTTCCCTATTGAACTTGATTTATGTTATCTAGATATTGAAGAAATTGAAAAACAACTTATTACTGTGATGAATGAAGCGTGTGTTACTCGCTATAATTCAACGCGTATTGCTTATTTTGTTCATTACTCAAACATTGTATTTGATCGTCATGAACAATTATCGACATTGAAACAAAAATATACCTCGCAATATCCTGATCTATTACGACAAAAAATTGTTCAAATTCAATATCCTTTACTTAAATCAAACTCTAAATCATACTACATTTCATTCGAACGAGCCCTTGAACGTCGAGATCGAATTCATATTTCTAGCCTTTTAAATGACTATTTAAAAAGCTATTTAGATCTCTTATTTGCGATTAATCGACAATTTTATCCAATTGAAAAGCGAATTATACAAATCATGGAAGAATCTTGCCCGCTAATACCTAACCTTATGAAAGAACATATTGAACTTCTGTTTATTCATGCGGGACGTTGTGATAAACAACTTTTAAGCGTCTTAGATATTATGATTAATCAAGTCACTCATCTTTTAAATGAACAATATCTGCTTTAAAAAGAAATTCACCCTTTTTTGCGTAAGTTAAAGTGGGTGATTAATATGTTAACAGCAAAACAAAATAACCAACTCGTTGATTTAACACAAATTCCAAAAAAGGAACTTGCACAACTAAAACTTAGTTCAAATTATGAGTGCCCGTATTGCGGCTCTCCTGTTATTTTTAAACAGGGGCCAAAAAGAAGGGCGCATTTTTCCCATATAACTCCTTGTGATTACGATAGTCATACTCATGAAAGCGAAGCCCATCAGCTAAGCAAGCTCGTATTATCACAGTGGTTAATTAATCAAGGAGCCACCTCCGTACAGCTTGAATATCGATTGTCAGCTGTTAATCGGATTGCAGATATTTACTTTGAATGGAATGAGCAAAAATATGTGTTTGAAATTCAAAAAAGTCTGATGACACCAGAGCTCTTTGAACAGCGAAATAAAGATTACCGTCAGTCAGGAATTCAGGTGATTTGGATTTTTATCCGTGATATTCAGGAAAGATCACACACTTATTTATTAAATCAAGTCATGCGGCTTCAAAAGGGAAATCGATTAATTCATTTTAATGTCCTCACTGAAACTCTTACTTTTTTTGATCATCTTGTTTGGTTAAATCAAAAAGAGGTTGAAGGAACGATTCAAGCTGTTCCCCTGAAATTTTTATCGTTAGATCAACTACTCTTCCCACCACAAGCGTATAAACAAAAGCGATTAAGTCAATGGTTAGCCATTAAGAAAGAATTTCGATGTCAAAAATATGTAGGTTATCAACGAAAAGAATATGGTCTTTTAAGAATGTGTGCACCTTTTTTAATTAATTTATCTTTATTACCATCAGTTGTTGGCTGGCCGATTGAAGAGGTTGCATACGAGAAGCCACTCTTTATTTGGCAGGCGTATGTTGTTTTATGTATCATGTCTAATTATGAAGAACATGAGGTGTTTACTTTATCAGAAATCCGCCAAAAGTTAAGACTTCATTATCGACTAAAAGAGTCACAGCACACATGGTTAGGTTTGAAAAAATATTTAGAGTTATTATCTATGTTTGGTATGATTCGTGAGCAATTTGGCTATTATGAATATATTAAGAAACCACATTTATACTTACAGCTTGAACCTTATTTAATAGAGGATGAGCAATTAGGTCAACTTTGGTTGCAACAAAAAAACTAGCTTCTACCTTAGAAGCTAGCTTTTCCTATTTTTTAGCGACGGCTGTGGCGCGCTTAATTTTATTTTCAGCGGGACGCGTCGGAATATTATGTTTATTTAATAAATCGTTAAAGATTTTTAATCCTTCATGATAATCTTTAACTTCATATTCTAGTTCGAAATCAATCACTTCACCATAGAAGCTTTTATCTAGGACAAGAAGTCCATTTTCATAAGGAACTTCAGCACGTTTGGTTGTTAAATCTGTCATGACGCGTAATTCATCTACATGAATTCCTAACTCAACTAAGGCATCGTAAACAGGTCCTTTTACGAGTTGATGATCATGTTTAAATGTTTTGTAGTCTGCTTTTGTAATCATTTGATTTGTCTCAAGTAGACCGACTTCTGCTTTCGTTTTTAATGTTAATTCATACGTGTTATTTTTTACTCGTACGCGAAGAGCCGCTTGTTGGCGTTTTAAATCATGAGATAGTGTATCAAAATAGACATTTTTTTGTGTCCAAATTTGCTCTTCATGAATTGAGAAATAATTTAATAATTCATGATATTCATTTTCATCTAACATGTTTTTAAATTCAATTTCCAGATTTGTAGACATAAACAATCTCACCTCTATTTAATTATGACGCAAAGACATGATATAATCAATGAGTGAAGAAAATATTTATAAAATAAGTTGAGTGAGAGACAACAGATTAAATCAAAGTGAAGAAATAGAGGTGAATTTAATGGATTGGTTAAGTTTTTTTGAGCCGTATGAATTAGCCTTACAAGAATTAAAAATAAACTTACGCGGAATCCGCCAACAATATAAAACGAAGGGATTACACTCTCCGATTGAATTTGTAGATGGTCGTATTAAAACGATCTCGAGTATACTGGATAAATTGGACCGTATGGGGTTATCAATTCAGGAGATTGATAAAGTATATGATATTGCCGGAATTCGTATTAACTGTCAGTTCGTTGAAGATATTTACATGGTGGTTGAGTTATTAAAAAAACGTCAAGATTTAGAAATTGTTGAGACGCGTGATTACATTTTACATCAACGTGCAAGTGGATATCGATCGTATCATATTCATGCTTATTATCATTTAGAAACGATTGATGGGATGAAAAAAGTTATGATTGAATTTCAAATTCGAACACTTGCAATGAACTTTTGGGCGAGTATTGAACATTCATTAAACTATAAATATGAAGGACAAATTCCAGAAGGAATTAAAGACCGATTAAAACAAGCCGCTGAAGCTGCTGCTTGGTTGGATGGTCAGATGTCAGAGATTCGTGATGAAATTGCGGAGGCACAGAAAACATTTGAAAAACGTCAATCCGATGAGTTTAGAGTGGTTGAACCGCCTGCTAGCCTAGTGACGTTAAATGAAGATTATTTAATTAAAAAGCATAAAGGAGATTAACATGAAAGTAGCAATCTATGCGAACGAGCGTGAGCAGTCTCAACAAGTCAAAGAGCAACTTATGTTAAAATTACAACAAGAACAAATCGAATTAAATGATCAAGAACCTGAAATTGTTTTAACGATTGGTGGAGATGGGACCGTTTTACATGCGGTCCATCATTATCTGAATCAAATTGAGAAGGTTAAATTTATTGGGATTCATACGGGTCACTTAGGTTACTACACAGATTGGTTACCTGATGAGTTAGATGAGCTTGTGGAGTTTTTAAAACAAGAACATTCAAACATCAATCATCATCCATTATTGTCCATCGTCCTTTGTGAGTCTGTAGCTTCGGAAAGTGAAGTTTGCCATCAATTATATGCGTTTAATGAAATGACGCTTTTAAATGCTTATCGAACGCAGCATTTAAATGTGACCATTGATGATTTGTTTTTTGAATCGTTTCGTGGAACCGGTGTCTGTCTGTCAACCCCAACGGGAAGTACAGCGTATAATAAATCATTAGGGGGAGCGATTATTTATCCTAGCTTAAAAGCGTTCCAAATGACCGAGATTGCATCGATTAATAATAATGTGTTTCGTACAATTGGATCACCATTAATTATTCCGCAAGAGCAAGTCGTGACACTTCAATCAGAAAACTTTGCTGATGTGACGATTACTCGTGACCATTTATATGAATCATATCAAAATATTCAAAAAATTAAAGTGACCCTATCAGAACGTTCCGTTGCTTTCATTAAACGTCGTGATGGACTTTTCTGGGGACGCGTCAAGCAACATTTCTTATAGGAGTACCGACATGAGTTTGACTTTAACTTACACGATTAAACCAGAAGAACACGGAACATCGATCTTAAATTTTTTAAAGAAACAAGAAATTTCTAAAAAAGCGATTGTCGCCACGAAGCATCGTGGAGGAGATTTGCAAGTGAATGGAGAGCATCAAACCGTTCGTTATGTCTTACAAACAAACGATGAGCTAAAGATTATTTTTCCGCCAGAAGAACGAAGTGCTGGATTAGCTTCTTATGAGTTGCCACTTGATATTATCTTTGAAGATGATTACCTATTGGTGGTGAATAAACCAGCGGGCATTCCGACCATTCCATCGATTCGCCATCCATATGAAACGTTAGCCAATGCACTAGTTCACTATTATAATCAAGAAAAAATTGAATCCACGATTCATTTTGTTAATCGACTGGATCGGGATACATCAGGCTTATTAGTTGTGGCGAAATATCGTCATATTCATCATTTAATGACAAAAGATGTGAAGCAAATTAAACGAAAATATTATACCCTTGTGAAAGGTCATCTCACGACTTCAGGCACAGTCGAAGCTCCAATTGCTAGATTGCAAGAGGGAAACGTTAAACGTGGGGTTCGTGAAGATGGAGATCATGCAGTCACGCATTATCGTGTCATTGAAACACAAGGTGAAAATACACTCATTGAATGTGAACTTGAAACGGGACGAACACACCAAATTCGTCTCCATATGGATTATTTAGGACATCCCTTGATTGGAGATACACTGTATGATGATCAAGCACTATTTTTAGAAGATGGCCATTTATTGCATAGCTATTATGTCAGCTTTATTCACCCAATTACAAAAGAAACGTATGAATTTCAAACAGATCTTCCCAAACGTTTTTCAATCTAAAAGAAGTGAGTCCCGTGAGGACTCACTTTTTATGTTTAATAGCGGTATCGCATATTTGTATAGCCACCTGCGATACTAATCACTTTATATCCAGCTGGTTCAAGCATCATACATGCTCGATAACTTTCACCCCCATGAGCGCAGATTAAATAATAGGTATCTCGCAAATTTAAGTAGCGCTCTGGATACATGACGAGTGTTTGATAGGGGATATTAACTGCTGTTGGAAGATGAAACTGAGCATACTGATAAGGATCACGAATATCAATAATGACCGGATTCGTACTCATGATTTGACTCAATTGAGCCATTGTAATACTTCTTGGCATAACGGACCTCCTTTGTTATTAACGTAAATCGTTTTTTTATCGTTCACACAGCGGAAACTATTATGTTGTCAGCATCTAAAAAATGATATACTTAATATATACTATGAGGGGAGAAGTGGGGATGCTATATGCTTTTACAAATAAAAGAACTTTATAAAGAAAAATGTATTATTGATGAGATGCCAGACTATCCAAATGATTATTACTGGTTCAAAGATGAAGGTAATCATTTGATTGGCATAAAGAAAAACATTCCGACATCAGAAAAAAAATTGCTATCCTTATTATTTGATGAGATTGTCTCTATTGATTTTGATCAACAAAAAAGGTTATTTTGGTTAGAGTTATTGTTATATGGAAAGACAAAATTACTAGAGACGATGGTTCATCCATACGATGAAGTGCGATTTATCTTTTTCCACCATAATTTTGATTCGGACACAAAAATTGAATTTGATCAATTAATTAAAAGCTTTAATCAGAAATTCATTGTTTTATTTATTGATCGTGAATATGGTGTCATTCTTGATTTTACCAAACGAAATGAATATGATGTGGAAGAATTTGAAGAAATTGCAAAAGCAATCAACGAAGATTTTTATTATTATACGAATCTTTATAAGACGGTCGATTATTCGATTGATGATCAAATCTCTGAGGCTTTTCTAAAAGAATTTAATCTCTATCAAAAGTATCGAAATCGTCAAGTTCTTATTATGGAACAACAAGAACTTCTATTACAATATATGATTTTAACTGTTAATGATTACGATGGATTTAACCAATTGGCGCAAAAGATTGAAAGATTATCTTATGATCTTGTGGAAGTGGTGAAGTGTTATTTAGACAATAACTTTAATTTATCGATGGGGGCGAAAGCCTTGTACATGCATCGCAATACGTTCATGAACAAATTAGAACGATTTATTCAATTAACGGGACTTAATGTGAAAGAGTTTAAACATGCCATTGTAGCCTATATTTTGATAAAAAACCTCGAATTAAAAAGTAATATGTAAACGTTATATACAAGGTGCACAAGTTATATGATTAAAATGAGTGCAAGTTGTTTATTGAAAGTTAATCGCTTTCATTCTATAATTTACCTATACCAAGAGGGAGGAATTAAAAATGGCTGAATTAAAATTGAAAAACATTTATAAAATTTATGAGAACAATCCAAATCCATCTGTAACAGATTTCAATCTAGATATTGCAGATAAAGAATTCATCGTATTCGTTGGACCATCAGGATGTGGGAAGTCAACAACATTACGTATGATTGCGGGGTTAGAGGAAATCTCTAAAGGGGAATTTTATATCGATGGTGTCTTAATGAATGACGTGGCGCCAAAAGATCGTGATATCGCGATGGTATTCCAATCTTATGCATTATATCCTCACATGAATGTTTATGATAACATGGCATTCGGATTAAAATTACGTAAAATTCCTAAAGAGGAAATTGATCGTCGTGTGAAAGATGCAGCTCGTATTTTAGGACTTGAACAATATTTAGATCGTAAACCAAAGGCGTTATCAGGGGGACAACGTCAACGTGTTGCTTTAGGACGTGCCATCGTACGTGATGCAAAAGTATTCTTAATGGATGAGCCATTATCAAACTTAGATGCTAAATTACGTGTTGCCATGCGTTCAGAAATCATCAAATTACATGAGCGTTTAGCGACAACTACAATCTACGTTACCCATGACCAAACAGAAGCGATGACAATGGCTTCTCGTATTGTTGTTATGAAAGACGGAGTAATTCAACAAATCGGATCTCCAAAAGAAATTTATGATAATCCAAAAACTGTTTTCGTTGGTGGATTCATCGGATCTCCTGCAATGAACTTTGTTCATGGTAAAGTAGCAAATGGTTACTTTATTGCAGATAACTTAAAATTCCGTATTCCAGACGCCAAATTTAATATGTTAAAACAAAAAGGATATGATAATAAAGAAGTGATTTTCGGTATCCGCCCAGAAGATATTCATGATGAACCAATCGTAGCAGATACTTATAGTGAAGCAAAATATAAAGCTGAAATCGAAGTAGCAGAGTTATTAGGACATGAGTCTATTCTGTATACAACTTTAGCTGGGCAACAATTAGTTGCTAAAGTAGATGCTCGTTCTGATGTTCGTATGGGAGATACATTAGAGTTAGCGTTAGACATGAACAAATGCCACTTCTTCGATGTAACAACTGAAGAAGTTATCCGCTAATTTTATTTAAACACACACATACACACGTTAAAATATAGCCAAAGCTGTCTCGAAAGGGACAGCTTTTTATTAGTTAACCTATTTAAGAAATGAAAGTCAATTCAACATTTAATGAGGGACTATCGCTAAAAAAGTGACGTATGTTTTAGACTTGCCTCTCTAAGAAAATAGTATGATTAGTTAGAACAATCGTTGGAGAGAGTAAAAAGATTCAGTTTGATTGAATAGTAGTTTTAGTGGAACTAGTTGATGAGGTACAACTATGAATGCTTAAGGATATAGGCGGATTGGGTTAGATTATTTAATCAATCATCGTTTATTTACTTCTAAGTTTACTAGATAGTCTAGTCTAAACGCGGCAGTGATTCCAATACTATAACTAATTAAATCTCCAACTAAAAATCCATTCCCTACCAGCGGAGGAAAGCTACGAGTTCGTTTGCCTCACTACGTAGCGCAGGGGACTCATTCCAGTTTCAATAAGTCTCTCTTTTATAAAGTTGAAAAAAGGCTGTAGACTCCAAAAAGAGTCATCAGCCTTTTTTTGTTAACCTTCACGGCGAGATAAACGTTTGTTTCAACCTTTTATTTGGTAGATTCTCGTTCGATGAGTTCAACCGGTAAGGAAATATGTCGTTGTTCGATTGGTTCGTTATTGATTAGTTTAAATAATGTTTCTGCAGCGATTTCCCCCATTGAAACTATTGGTTGAGCAATTGTTGAAATCGTTGGATCTGTAAATTCACAAATACTAATGTTGTCGTAACCGATAATTTTAATCTCTTGTGGAACTTGGCGTCCTAGTTTCTTTAGGCAACGAATACAGTTTGCTGCAATAATATCACTTGCTGCAAAAATTCCATCAATTTCAGGATGAGTGACTAAGAAGTTATAGATTTCAGCATTGGTATCTGGAGTAAATTCTAGTTCTACTGTATGAACTTGAATATCTGGATGGCGCTGTAAGGTTTGTAAAAAACCGTTTGCGCGTTCATTAGCAGGAGATAATGTTTGAGGGCCTCTGAACTGAACAATCTTCCTACAATTTGCCTCAATTAATCGATTGGCTGCTAAGATTCCCCCCATATAATTATCTGCTGTAACAGATGGAATATCTTTACTAATAATACGATCTAATCCAACGATAGGAATATCCAAATTGATGTATGATACGATATCTGGAGAATTCGAACATAAAATTAGACCATCAATTTTATTTGTTGAAAAGATTTGTAAGTATTCTTTTTCACGGTCAAGGCTTTCTCTTGATGTACAAAGCATTGTTTTATAGCCATGTTGTAAAATAACTTCTTCAATTCCGGAGATCATATCATTAAAAAACTCATTTTTTAAATCTGGAATAATAATTCCAATAATTTTTGATGATTTTCGATACAGAGAACGTGCAATTTCATTAGGAACGTAATTTAATTCCTTAATTGCTTGCATAACTAACTCTTTTGTATGTTCATTGACATATCCTTTGTTATTGATGACGCGTGAGACGGTTGCTACAGAAACGTTAGCAAGCTTTGCGACGTCTTTAATATTCGCCAAAGTTTTTCACCTCTAAATTCCCTTATGACTCGTTATTTCTATCCTAATTATAAAAGACAATCTTTCACAATGTCAATGGATATCATGAGCTATTAGGAAATGAAAGACTTATTAGTCCATTTCTTTCCTCTAAATCTAAAGGTGAAAATCAGCCCTCTAAAACATTCGTCGATAGCAAATGCAATCCAAATCCCAACTAATCCAAGGTTAAAATGAATTCCTAAAATATAAGCAACTGGGATACAGATGAGCCACATTCCAACAATTCCAAAAATGAAAGGATAATTAACGTCTCCCGCTGCTTTTAGCGCATTCGTTAAAACTAAGTTTGAGGCGCGACCAATCTCAAGCGCTGTATTTACGAGTAATAATGATTTTCCAAGACTTAAAATAGCCGGATCATTTGTAAAGATTCCAAATAATAAATCACTACCGAAATAAGCAACAATTGAAAGTATCAAAGAAACAGCAACGGCCAACCCTTGGGTTTTAAAAGTTTGTTTATAGACTTCTTCATTCTTCTCTTCACCGATAAAATAACCGACTAAAACTTGGTTCGCTTGAGCAATGGCTAAGCTAAATAAATAGATGAACATTGAAAGGTTGGATGTATAAACTCTCGTTGTAATTGCTAATGTTCCAAGTAAGGACACAAATGACAAAATGACAACTTGTGAACTTGAGTAAGCGACTTGCTCTAAGGCAGAAGGCACCCCGATTTTTAAAATATTTTTAATATCTTGAATTGGCCAACGTTTGAAAAATTGCTCTGAAAATGAGAAATCAATTTTTCTGACAATGATGAATGCAATTAAGAGCACGGTAATAAAACGGCTAAAGACTGTTGAAATTGCGACTCCAATTGGACCGAGTTCAGGTGCTCCAAATAAACCATAAATAAAGAGGGCATTGCCCAAAATGTTAATAATGTTTGCAATTAGTGTGATGATCATTGATTGCTTTGTATAGCCATAGCTTCGTAAAATTCCACTAAGAACCGGTTGAATGGCCATTAAAAATAAAAAGCTCCCGACAATTTTTGTATAAGTGACAGTTGTGTTCATGATCTCATCAGGTGTATTCATAAAGTCAAGAATATATTTGGAACAAACAACCATCACCATACTTAAAATAACCCCAATGATTAAGTTTGCACCGATGGATACGATCCCAACTTCACAAGCCTTTTGATGATGATTTGCTCCTAAATTTTGCGACATTAAAATCACAGTTCCAGCGGCAACAAAGTTAAACATTACCGCAATTAAATTAATGACTTGATTTGACATTCCAACAGCAGCAACAGCAGAGTCTGAATAGGCACTTAGCATAAAGGTATCGACCATGCCCATCAGCATAAATAAGGTTAATTCAATAAAAATTGGCCATGCCAATTGCTTCAGCGATTTGCGTTCAAAATTATCACTCATATCTGTTCTCCCCGCAACATTCTTAAATTTTCTTAAGAATCCAAGCAGTATAAGGTTTCACTGGTAATGTAGCCTTCATGCTTACTTCTGTGTTAGTCAACAATTCAGTATACACACCTTCTGGTAAAGAAGATAAATTAATGAGTTGAGATTTGTTATTGTTATTTAATATGACATAAATGATTTCATCATTTAATTGTTTTTTAAAAATAAGGTAAGAACCAGTATCACTAGCTTGTATCCATTCTAATTCAGAAGAACTTAAAGCTTTGTATGTTTTTCGAAGATGGATAAGTTGCTTTAAATAATCAAACATTTCTCGGTCCTGAGAGTCCTTATCCCAAATCATACATTTTCGACAAAGTGGATCAGCCCCACCATCTAGTCCAATTTCACTACCGTAATAAATACATGGTGTCCCTGCTTGTGTCATTAATAAAGTATAGGCGAGTAAAGCTTTCTTTTTATTTCCGCCACAAACTGTTAATAAACGCTGAGTATCATGGCTATCAAGTAAGTTAAACGCAGCTTCATTCACGTTTTTTGCATAGTCTGTCAATACCTTATTAATTGCAACCACAAACTGTGAGGAATTAATTTTATTTTGAGCGACATAGTTTAAAATAGCATCTCCTAGTGGATAGTTCATGACGGCATCAAACTGATCACCGTTTAACCATGGCTGTGAATCATGCCACACTTCTCCTAAAATATAAACATCTTTTTTTACTTCACGAACAGCATTTCTAAACAAGCGCCAGAATGTATGATCAACTTCATTTGACACATCTAAGCGCCAACCATCAATATCAAATTCACGAATCCAGTAACGACCAACTTCTAAGAAATAGTCGATAACTTCAGGATTTTCTGTGTTTAACTTGGGCATATTTTGAGCGAATGCGAAAGCATCATAATTTAATCCACCTGGTTGTGTTAATGGATCAAAGTCATTTTCTATTAATGGGAATTTTCGAATATGGAACCAGTCTTTATATGTTGATTGTTCACCATATTTTAAGACATTCTGCCATTGAGGAAACTCCCAGCCACAATGATTAAACACGGCATCTAATATAATTTTCATTCCGCGTTGATGAGCTTCTTTCACAAGTCTTCTAAATGTTGCTTTATCACCAAATTGTGGATCAATCTCAAAATAGTCTGTTGTATCATACTTATGTGTTGATGGTGATTTGAAAATAGGGCAGAAGTAGATGCCATTAACTCCAAGCTCTTGTAAGTGGTCAAGATTTTGAATCACCCCTTCTAAATCCCCCCCATAGAATGTATCGTGCTTTGGATCGACACTTCCCCATTCTACTGTATGATCAGGATTTAATGCTGGATTTCCATTCGCAAATCGTTCAGGGAAAATTTGATACCAAATCGTTGATTTAACCCATTCTGGAGCGTTAAAAATATCAGCTGGATTTAAAAACGGGAAGCAGAAGAAATTTCCAATCTCGTTCAAATAAGGATAGTTTAAGTCGTCATCATCAGTTAGTGGGACGATTTTTTTTTCACCAAATAAAATTCGTTGTTTTTCACTTTCAAGGATGAAGGCGTAACGCATACGTCTGAATTCCGGCTTGACTTCAGCAAACCAAAAATCAAATAAATCGGTGGATACTTCTTTTTTCATCTTGATTTCGTGGCTAATCCAACCTTGTGCTCCTTCGGCATTTAGGTTTCCACCTCCGCCACCGGCCATCCAATGATAAGGATCGCCAAAACGGACTGTAACCTGCTCGATATCATTTTTGGCAGTACGTAATCGTACATGAATCGTTTCTAAGTCGTATGAATAGGCATAATTTTGATTTGGTCGATGATAAATTGCATGTAAGTTCATTACTTTTCACTCCTTTTGCATATAAAACAGTTCAAGCCTGCTCGAGTTACGAATATACATTTATTACTGATGCAAGGATGCCTCCTTATATCCCCCATAGTGGAAAGCTAAGAGTTTTATTTTTATTTAAAATAGAATCACGTAATAAATGTATGATTGCCCCACCAGTTGAGGACTTTCTTCATTTTGTTTAGCGGTGGGGTCCTCGAGGGAACCCCTTACATTATGCCATTAGGGGGATGCAATCACAATGGAGTTTATTGGTGTAACCGGTTTTATTTTGGTAAAAAATTCAACAAAGGAGCGACGGTAAAAAATGACGAAACGAATGCGAAGACAGTCACGAAGAAGAAAAAAAACAACGAATTATTTTAAAAAGTGGAAACGACGAATTATTGCTATGGCAATCATAGGGGGATTCATTTATACAGCTCATTTTGTTTATAGTAATATTTATACAATTGTGATGAGTTATGCTTCAAAACAAACGGTTAATATTGCAACTTTAATTATAAAAGAAGCCATTGGGAGCAGCGACTTAGTCTCGTTTAAAGTAGAGGATGTCATTCATTTTGAAGAAAATGATGAAGGCTATGTCAGCAGTGTTTATATTAATACCCCTGAACTTAACCGTTTGCTCGTCTCGGCGACGCATCAAGTAGAGGAGAAGTTATTACTTGTTGAAAATGGAGATTTAAGTGAACTTGGATTAGATGCGATTTATGGCGGACCGTATGAAGATGGAATCTTACTCTCTGTCCCTTTAATGGCTGCGTTTAACCTCTCACTTTTTCATGAATATGGGCCACGATTTCCCGTTTCAGCTAAGATTATAGGGAATGTAGTGACTGACATCGAGACAGCTGTTCAACCGTATGGCATCAATAATGCGATGCTTGAGATTTTACTAAAAGTTACTGTTAGATTAAAAGTAACATTACCTTTTCAATCAGAGGAAACGACTGTCACTGTTTCTAGTCCGCTCGTCATTAAAATGATTACTGGACAAACACCACAATACTATTATATTGGAAGCAGTAGTGCTTCACCTCTTAGCCCATTCACGAATGAATCTGGAAAAACAAATGAAACACAGACACCTGCGCCAAATGCTTCTCCTGAACAAAGTGTACAAAATGGTATGGAAAACATTTTATTAGAATAGGTTAACGATAGATGAAGGTCATCAAATAGGTGACATTCCTTCAAAAACTAGAGACGATATTTGCCTTTGCAAATAATGGAGGTTTTAGATCATTTGTGATAAAATAAAACTATTGGATTAATATATAAGTCCACAAAAGTTTTTACATCAAAAAACTTTTAAATCCCTACCAGTGGTAGATATATTTTCTTCAAAAATGCTAGGGGACCCAAGCCCTATCAATTGGCCAAAGCTAGGAACTTCGTTACGTAGGATAAGGGACCCCATACCCTAGCAGTTGAGGAAACATTTTCTTCGAAAATGGCAGGGAACTTAAGCCCTATCAGAGGAGGATAGCCATGATCTCACTCTTTGAGTGAGCCACATGGCATAGGGGACCCATACCCTATCAATTGGGGAAAGCTACGAACTTCGTTACGTAGCATAGGGAACCCCCTTTAAAGTGGTTAAGGAATTCAGATTGATACAGAATTGTAACAGATACTTTAATATTTATATAGTAAAAAAAGAGGTGATGATTGTGAGTCGTTATCGTTATCAAGTGGTGAAAACACATCTCGTAGAATTTGACGAAGAATTATTTTATCAAAAACTAACAGAAATTTTAGAGAAATATGATGTCATTGTGGGAGATTTCTCAGGCGGACAACTTCGATTAAAAGGATTTTACTACAATGAACGTAAAAACGTTCCTTTAGATTTAAAATGTGTCACGATTCCAGAATATATCGCTGAGTATTGTGCATATGGATGCCCGTATTATGTGGTAGAAAAAATCGTGCCAAAACAACACTCAGAAGAATGGACAACATCGAAGAAATAGCAAGAAAGAGGAAGACTTATGTATAAAGGATATTTAATTGATTTAGATGGAACAGCTTATCATGGAACAAAAGTCGTTAAAGAAACATTAGAATTTGTTAAAGCTTTACACGAAAAACAAATCTCATATTTATTTTTAACAAACAATAGTACAAAAACACCGCAAATGGTGGCTGATGTTCTAGCGGACTTAGGATATCCGGTCACTGAACAACAAGTTTATACGCCATCAATGGCAACAGCCCAATATATTTACGATGAAAATCCAAATGCAAAAGTCTATATGATTGGTGAAATTGGACTTGAAACAGCCTTAGTTGAAAAAGGATTAACGATTACCAGTGAAAATCCTGATTATGTGGTTATTGGCTTAGATCGTGACATCAACTATGAAAAGCTAGGATTAGCTTGTTTAGCTATTCGTAATGGAGCAACATTCATCTCAACAAACGGTGACGTTGCCATTCCGACTGAGCGTGGCTTATTACCTGGAAATGGGGCTTTGACATCAGTCATCTCTGTTTCAACAGGAGTCGATCCAATTTTCATCGGAAAACCCGAACGTATTATTATGGAAAAAGCATTAGAATTAATTAACCTTCCCGCTGCAGAAGTCGCGATGATTGGAGATAATTATTTTACAGATATTTTAGCTGGAATTAATGCAAACGTTCCGACCATTTATATCGAAGGTGGTGTTTCAACACGAGAAGAAGTGATGAGTTATGACACACAACCCACACATGTTTTAAAAGACTTAACAGAATTTACAATTTAATAAAAGCCCGAGAGGGATTTTTCTATGTCTAGAGGGGGATTAAATATGAAAAAAGCTATCTTTTTTGATATTGATGGAACACTCATTGATTGTATCAATGGTCATATTGATTTAAGTCATCAGGTCAAACAGGCCATTCGTCGCTTACAACAAGAAGGTCATTATGCTTTCATTGCCACTGGCAGACCGTATGCTTTTTTAAGTGAAGCCATTTTATCTTTTGGTTTTGATGGATATATTTTAACCAATGGAGCACAAGTAATGATTGGAAATGAAACCATTTATAAAGAGCCACTTGATCCCACCTTTGTAAAAGCTGCCACGGTTGAATTTGAACAACGCCAAATCCAGTACATGTTACAAAGCGATTGCTACTCGTACATGAAAGATGAATGTAAAGAATATTATCAATTTTTTGATAGCATCGGTATTTCACGAAACTACTTAGTTAGTGACTATCAGTTAGAAGACATTCAAACACAAAAAATTGAGATGCTTTGTCCCAATGATGAAGCCATGGAATATTGTTTATCACTCGTTGAACAAAATCCTGAATATGATTATGTTCAGAGTATTAGTGATCGCATATTTGAACTTTATTCAAAGAAAAACACAAAAGCGACAGGTATCCTAACGGCACTTAAACATTTAGGTATTCCTGTTGAACAAAGCTATGCTTTTGGTGATGGAAAAAATGATATCGAAATGTTATCAACTGTTGGATGCGGGATTGCTATGGGAAATGCAAGTGACGAAGTCAAATCCTATGCGCACCAAGTCACAGATAGTGTATTAGAAGATGGCGTAGCCACTGGAATTGAAAAATACATTCTAATATAAAAAGGACTTTTAAAAGTCCTTTTTTTCATCTTCAAAAAAGTAAGTTCCGCAACAAGTTTTAGTGCAACGCCCGGTTGCTAAAAGATGTGCCTCTTCATTCCATTTTAAATAAAGATCACCGCCTGGTAAATGTACCGTAATCAATTCATATGGATTCACTTGTCGTCTCGCCACTGCACTCGCCACAGCGGCAGCCGCATTCGTCCCGCAAGCACTAGTCAAACCAGACCCTCGTTCGTAAGTGGTTAATAATAATTCATTTGAATTAATAACTGTTAACATCCCAACATTAACATCATAATTTTTTGAAATTCGTTCCATTTCTTCCTCAAATGCCTCGTGGTCATCATCAGTATAAATGATAAAGTGAGGATTTCCCATGGAAATCATATCTACTTGCCAAATTCCATATGGTGTTTCAATATCCCCGCAGTAGTCAGTCACTTGACTTTTTAGGGAAAGGGGGTGACAAGGATCGATGAGTGAATGGGCCAATCCTAAATCAACAGTTATTAAATCCTCTTCATGTGTTAAAATGGAAACGTTAGCGTCAGTTTCGATTTTGATTTGAGGCTGATTAAAGCGTTCAATCTCTAATAAATAATGCCCGATGAGCCGTAATCCGTTTCCACATGTTTTAGCACGAGAACCATCTCGGTTATAAATAATCATTTTAAAATCAGCAAGTTGAGATGGAAGCAAGATAATGATTCCATCTGCTAAAATTCCAGTTCGAGGATTAGTTATATGTTTAGCTAAATTGGCATAATCTAAAGAGAGCTCTGGCTGTTCAAGATAATTTAAAATTAAATAGTTATTGCCAATTGTCGATAATTTAGTGAAAAAAATAGGTTGCAAAGGTATTCCTCCTTATGTATATCTGTTTACTTTTTCAGGGCTACGTTTTATAATTTAACTAGTATCTAATGAGGTGATCGAAGTGAACGAAACAGAAAAACAGATCGTTGAAATTCTAGAAAAATTAAGACCCTACTTACAACGCGATGGTGGGGATGTTGAATATGTTAAATTTGAAGATGGAATTGTCTATGTACAAATGTTAGGTGCGTGTGTTGGTTGTGCCTCAATGGACTCTACGTTAAAAGACGGAATTGAACAAATTCTATTAGAAGAAGTTCCTGGTGTTATTGGCGTTGAAAATATTGAAGAATATTTAGCATAATAGTAAAAAAGAGGTCCTCTACTAGTTATATTCGAGTAGGGCCTCTTTTTTTACCATTTTATTTAAGTTTTTGACAATGCCTCCGTTTTGACCCATTCTGGAATACGAAGTTCGATTAAATTGCTTCGATACACTTCATATGGTAATTGATAGAGTAATTTAGCATAGCTAAGTGCTTGCTCGTAGATTAATGGAATATTGACTTTTTCACCTTCTCTTAAGCTAAATAATGCATCGTAAAACTGAGTAGGGAAAAATAATCTTGCATATAAAAGCTTCCATTCTTCTTGGCTAAGTGGATTAACTTGATTCACAATTTGAACAAATGATCGGACTTGAACTAAATCCTGATTCATTAAATAGAGGTGACGAATATATTCACAGTAGCAGCGAGATTTATTATCTAAAGTCAATAGCTTAGGACAGAAACATTCAAATTTATAACTGGTTGGAGTCAGGCGCATATGACATAAAGAAACAGGGTACTTCACCTCTATCAGTTCATTGATAAATGTATAAGCTTGCTCATTTAGATGAATATAATAAGTAGCCAAGTCGAAGAATAAGAGTCGGTCATCTGTGGATAGTTGATCGATTAAGACGTTCAATTGTTCTTCATGTAATCGATTTTTGGCTGTCCAACGCTCTTTTAATTCAGGGGCAAGTGCATACGGTTCTGGATAAATGATGGGAATCTGGAGTGTGCGAATATCGATAAAATCATGTAGTATGACAGTCGACTCTAACACATAGTAGTGTTCTCCCTCGAATAACACTGTCGTTGTATTATCCTTTGATAATAGAATTCGTTGCTGCGTACTATACTGTAAAAATTGTAGAAGATGGAAAAAAATTGTATTTTTCTCTTTTCCAACTGATATAATATAAATGTAACGGTCACCTAACTTCGTATAATAGATATCGTTTAATTGTTCTAAATGGTCAATTTGGAGTTGATAATACCAATTAATTAGCTCCTTCATTCGGATCATCCTCAAATTTTAAAATAAGTATCTAATCTATATCTATGCGGGTGTGACATATAAATATGATAATTGAAGGGATGAATTTAAGATGGATCAAAAAGCATTAGAAGAATTAGTCATACAGAAAATTAATGAGAGAGGCGTAACACTGGAACAAATTGCACAATTAACGTATTTTCTACAGTCAAACTATTATGAAGGATTAACGTTAGATGTTTGTCTTCATAACGTCAAGGCTGTTCTTAAAAAACGAGAAGTTCAAAATGCCGTCCTAACAGGCATTCGATTAGATGAATTGGCAGAAATGAATTTATTAGGAGAGCCGTTACAAGAAATGGTCGATCATGACTACTCTTTATATGGAATTGATGAAGTTCTTGCATTTTCGATTTTAAATGTTTATGGATCGATTGGGTTTACAAATTACGGTTATATTGATAAGCTTAAACCAGGAATTTTAGGTGAAATTGATAAAAAAGGGAAAGCGGAAGGATGTTGTCAAACCTTTATGGATGATTTAGTCGGGGCTATTGCAGCAGCTGCCGCTAGTCGAATCGCACATCGTCGGCAAGTATAATTTTTCTTATTAGCAAAAGGGGAGAGCTACAATGTGGTTTAATTATGTATTAGAATCTGCAATCTTAGCTAATGTATTAGCGCAAATTATTAAAGTCCCACTTCGTTTGATTACAAAAAAAGAGTGGCGACCAACACTTGTTTTATCAACGGGAGGAATGCCGAGTTCACATTCGGCTTTTGTTGCTGCCCTTGCAACAGCAGTCGCATTCGTTAATGGAATCGATTCAACCGCATTTGCAATCTCTTTTTGTTTTGCAGCAGTCGTCATTTATGATGCGATGGGAATTCGTCGTCATGCGGGCCAACATGCCAAAATGTTAAATCAATTATTAGATGATTTAATGAAGACAGGAAATCTCTCAGTCTTTCAAGATGAAACCTATCAAAAGCGTTTTAAAGAATTGTTAGGTCATGAACCACTAGAAACGTTCTGTGGAACGTTATTTGGAATCTTTGTTGCCGTTATCTATGGAATTATGGCAGGAGTTATTTAGAACTTTTAATGTCAAAAAGTTGTTTTGAGTGTTGGTTTTAGTTATACTATATATAAACCAAAATGCATTTCATGTTTTTATCATCAGTCTTAGTTATCAAAATACGTTGGTAGTAAGGCAGTGTATAGTCCCGATTAAAGTTTTCATGATGTGAAAAACTTATCGGGACTTATATATATAAACAGAAATGAAATTTATATTTAACACATGGAAGTTAAAGCTGTAAAATATCGTAAATACAAGCTGACTATACAAGTAGTAATCAAATCAAAAGAGGTGAAGATGATGACGGAAAAAATTTATGATTTAACAATTATCGGGGCTGGGCCTGTTGGAATCTACGGTGCATTTTATGCAGGAATGCACGGAATGACAACAAAAATTATTGATGCTTTACCGGAGCTGGGGGGACAATTAGCTGCCTTATATCCTGAGAAGTACATCTATGATTTACCAGGTCATCCGAAAATTAAAGCAGGTGAAATGATTGAACAATTAAAAGTTCAAATGGATCAGTTTAAAGATCGAATTGACGTAGTGACTAACACAAACGTACAAACTGTTGAAAAGTTAGAAGATGGAACATTCAAAATCTGTACGGATAAGGAATGCCATTATTCACGTTCAATTGTTATTACTGCTGGAAATGGAGCATTTACACCTCGTAAATTAGACGTTGCCAATGCTAATGATTTTTCAAATATTCATTACTTCGTTTCAACAATGGAAACCTTTAAAGGAAAAGACGTTGTTATCTTTGGTGGAGGAGACTCAGCTGTCGACTGGGCATTAATGCTTGATGGAGTTGCTAAAAATGTCTCAATCGTTCATCGTCGCGATGAATTTAGAGCACATGCTTCTAGCGTTGACAACTTAAAAGCTTCAAATGTAGAAATCTTAACGCCATATGTGGCTGCAGGCTTAACTGGAGAAAACGGACGTGTCACGGCTGTTGAATTAACAAACGTAACAACTAATGAAACAAAATTAGTGCATGCTGATGAAGTTATCGTTTTATATGGGTTTATCTCATCTCTTGGACCAATTAAAGAGTGGGATTTAGAATTAGATAAAAACGCACTTTGTGTAGATATTAGCCAACAAACAAGTATCAACGGAATCTTCGCAGCGGGAGATGCTTGTACGTTCGATGGAAAAATCAAAATGATTACAACAGGATTTGGTGAAGTGGTTGTTGCCATTAATGCAGCGATTGCTTATGCATATCCTGAAAAAGTACATCGTCATAAACATAGCTCTGCCATGATGAAATAAAAACATCTTAGAATCGAGCATCACGAAAAGAAGCCTTAGAGAATGAATTTAATCTCTAAGGCTTTTATGATGATTAAAAAGAATGACTTATGTTTAGAAATTAATCATATAATCAAACAGACAATAGTTTAAATTGTACAAGTTATCATGTTATATTGATATAGCAAGGTAACGTTTGAGTTACTAGTATTCTTTAAATTAGCTAAATAAATTTTAATATGATAACTAGAGTCTTAGTATAAAAATAAGATTGATGCATCATAGAACACATCAATCAGAATCTTTTTAAGAGCCTAATAGAAATATAATATAAAAGGGTTTATTACACTTTTTTACCTGTAGATAACCGATGATACATAAAAAAATAAATCCAAAGTAAAAAAAATTCACAATATCGATTATATGGAAAAAACTTTATGATATAATGAAAGGGTATGTATGAACTGAGGTGTAAACGATGAAAATCAAAGAAGGGAGTATCGTACGAGGGAAAGTTACTGGTATCCAATCTTATGGTGCGTTCGTCCAATTGAGTGAAGATTGTAATGGATTAATTCATATCTCAGAACTGTCGGACGGATATGTGAAAGATATCCGTGATTTTGTTAACATCGGTCAATATATTGATGTAAAAGTCCTTAAATTTAATTCGGATAATCATCAAGCTCGGTTAAGTTTAAAGGGTGTTGCAAATAATAATTACCGATATCATCGTATGAAGGCGTCTGACTTTGAGACTTCAAGTGGATTTGCACCACTAGCCCAACATTTACCCATTTGGATTCGAGACTCACTCGAGAAAATAGCAAGGGTTAACAAGGAGGATTAACACAATGGGAAAATTCCTATCATTTAACTATGAGAATGCAGCATCATTTGTTGCGCCACATGAATTAGAATACGCGAATGAATTAGTAAAAGTACTTCACAACCGTATTCATGAACAAACAGGAGCAGGTAATGACTTCTTAGGATGGGTTGACTTACCTGTGAATTATGATAAAGCTGAAGTAGAAGCCATTAAAGCGAAAGTCAATGAGTTAAAAGATGAAATTGATGTTTTATTAGTTTGTGGTATTGGTGGTTCTTATTTAGGAGCAAGAGCTGCTATTGAAGCCTTAAATGGTTTATATCCTACAAATCCAGTACAGATCATTTATATTGGGAATACATTCTCATCAAACTACTTATCTCAAGTTAAAGAATATGTCAAAGATAAAGAATTTGCGATTAATGTTATTTCTAAATCTGGTACAACAACTGAAACTTCTATTGCATTTAGAATCTTTAAAGAATTACTAGAATCAACAAAAGGAAAAGAAGTGGCTAGAAAGAGAATTGTTGCGACAACAGATAAAGAAAAAGGTGCATTAAAAACTTTAGCAACTAATGAAGGATATACAACGTTTGTTGTGCCTGATGATGTTGGTGGACGTTATTCTGTTTTAACTGCTGTTGGTTTATTCCCTATCGCTATGGCTGGTATTGACATTGGCGCTATGATGAAAGGTGCAGCTGATGCAAGAGCAGAATACAGTAATCCTGACTTATTAGAAAACAGTGCTTATCAATATGGTGTTGCTAGACAAATGTTATCAAAACAAGGTTATCCAGCTGAAATGTTTGTCACATATGAATTACAATTAGCACAAACAGCTGAATGGTGGAAACAATTATTTGGAGAATCAGAAGGTAAAGAAGGAAAAGGTATCTTACCTACAAGCGCCACTTTCTCAACTGATTTACATTCACTTGGACAATTCATCCAAGAAGGAAGCAAAGTTTTATATGAAACTGTCTTAAAAATTGAAAAACCTATTTCTGATTTAGAAATTCCTAGTGATCCAGATAATTTAGATAATTTAAATTATCTTGCTGGAAAAACTGTTGATTATGTTAATAAAAAAGCATGCGAAGGAACAATTGATGCCCATGTGAATACTGGTAATGTTCCTAACATTCAAATTACTCTTGATGAATTAACACCTTATTCATTTGGATATATGGTTTATTTCTTTGAAAAAGCATGTGCTTTATCAGTATATTTATTAGGTGTCAATCCATTTAACCAGCCAGGTGTAGAAGTTTATAAGAAAAACATGTTTAAATTACTTGGAAAACCTGGTGTATAGGAAGTGAGAAATCACTTCCTTTTTTATATCAAACAAAAAAACTTACAACTCATCATGAATTGCAAGTTATCATTTTACTTATTTTTTGATGACTGTTTAATCTTATCATGATAAAAATAATTAATGATTATAGGTTTATCATGAGGATTTCTTAAAAATGGTTCCTTATCAATAACATATATAAAGCCATTTTCTTTAGCATATTGATTGATACTTTTATCTAATTCCTGCCAATATGACATGTCTTTTTGAGTATATATTTGTGTATATAAATCTTTAAGTTCTGAATTTTTCTCGTTTATATAATTAATGATATTCGACTTGAATCCTCCTCTTAAATTCAGATTTTCAAGCCATATATAATCACAAAAATCTTTGATTTCTTCTATAATAGAAACAACATTAGTAATTCCCGGAAATATCGGAGAAATAAAACATGTTGTTCTTATTCCTGATTCATGAAATTTTTTCATTGCATCAATTCTTGATTGAATTGATGGCGTATTTTCCATCTCTTTTTTAAAGTTTTCATCTGTTGATATATCAAATTTTTCTCCCTTTTTATTTGATTTTAACATTTGAGTAATATCAACTATCTTAATTGCTCTGTCATAAAGTTCTTTTGTTTGTTTTTCAAAATAACTTTTCATAATTTATCCCCTTATCATACTGTATGCTTCAAAGTAAGCTTCTACAAAAGTTTCATTGTCTATAGCCTTTTTGTATACATTTTCATAATTATTTAAAAATATACCTCCTACAAAAGTTTATATATATAACTTCTATAGGAGGTATTAATATTTTTTTCATTATTCCCACCATTAAATCAACAGGATATTCCCTTAAAAAATCCATAAACCTACTCATATAAAAATCAGATTCATTTTCGTCTTTCATTCTAATATCTAGCATTTTTAATATATTCATTGCTGAAATATAAAGTCTTGTATGGCTTTCATTTTTTATTTTTTCTATAACTTGATTGCTTAAAATTTCGCCTTCAAAAATATCTTCAAATGATATTAGTGGCTTTGAGTCTGCTTCGATAAAACTTACAAATTCTTCTGCTATAACTTTTCCAACATTTCCTTTTATAACATTTAAAAACACAGATCTTGGTATTGTATCTTGTTGATTTTTATAAATTTTATAACTTTTTGAAACTCTTTCATAACTTCTAGGTGTTGCCCTCACATCATCTTCATTTATTTTGTGTAAATATTCTGGGAAAGTAGAAATAAATTCAATTACCTTTTGTTCTATTCCTGCTTCTATTGCCCATTTTATCCACTGATTATAATCTGGCTCCATATTTAGCCATACAAATCTATTTTCTTGTGCTGCATCCATATCTACAACTTGATAATCAAAATCTGACCCATATTTACTCGATGGATTCATTGCAGCTAATATTTTCACATTTTCATCTAATTTATAACCGTTTATTTCTCTATTTAATATTAAATTCATTAATTCTTGTTGTACTGTATGTTCACAACGATTTATTTCATCTATAAATAAAAGAACGCTTTTTCCTTTAGCTATTTCTTCATCAATTTCTCTTAACTTATTGTGAACTGCATATACTGTAATTTTCTTTTCTATCTTTTCTCCATTAGAGTTTGTTATTGTGTAAGATTCTATAGTTGGAAGTCCACCTATTTCACCTTCTTTAAGTAAGTTACCATCAATAACAACTAAACTCCAATTATTTTCTTTAGCAAGTTTCTTTGCTAATGCTGTTTTTCCTATTCCACTTTCTCCTACTACTAATGGTACTTCATTAGTTGATAATACTAAGTCAACACTCTTTAATGTATCTATAAAATTCATCGGTATATCTCCTATATCATCTTTAATTTTTCATCTACAGCTATCTTTCTAGCCTTTTTACTACCATACTTATAAATAAGCATTATCTTGTCTATTTCAAAGTTTTTACTATTTCTATCTATCATACTGCAATTTAAAAAGTCTCTAACATATTTTTCTTCAACTTCTTCTTTTGCTAAAACCTCTTTTAACACTTCTTCCAGATCTTCTTGTGATATTTCTCTTGCAACATATTTAATTACCAAAATATTTTCTTTTAAGAAATTTAATATTTTATCCTTATCTAAGTTATGTATAAAACTAATTGCTGCTTCATTATTTTTAATAGCTTCAATTTCTATATTATGACTTGGTGAATTAATATATCTTAATGCATCATAACTTATTTTTATAGCTTCTTTTTGAACACTTTCATAAGGACTTTTTATAAACTTTATTGAATCATAATTTTTTCTAACAGCAAGTAATTGTAGTTCTTCACTTGGATTTTTTGCATATTTTATAGCCCATCCAGCTTGATTTATAGCTAACTCAATTACTTTATCCGTTGGATTTTTTATATAATCTAGTATACTCCATCCTTCATTTACAGCTTTTATCATCATTTCTTCTGTAGGATTATCTATATATCTAATAGCTCTAATATTATTATCTAATGCTAACTCTTGCATTTCTATAGTTGGATTATCTATATACTCTAATGTTAACCCATCTTTTTTTATAGCTAACAATTTCATTTCATCTGTTGGATTATTTATTGTTGATATAATACTAGGATTATTATTTATCATTTTTATAATTCTTGATTCTTCCATATATGCCTTCCCTTGTATAGTTGTTTTATATAATCATTTCTATTATAATTAATATACTTTATTTTGATAGTTTAAACAGAATAATTCTACCAATATATAATAAAACTGTTAAAATGTAATATAATTAGATAAAATTTAAATAAAAAATTCGCTATGCTTGAGCGATGTGTCGGCGAAACACTTCATGTCGCCAACGATATATCCTGATTCGCACTACTGAT
>OLVP01000281.1_pt1 | contig 45435 bp, 24 predicted proteins | sample 1673281 | NCBI WGS metagenome assembly OLVP01 (sample SAMEA3178940, study PRJEB25190) | human gut metagenome | biome: human gut; feature: human-associated habitat; material: faeces | place: Austria | collected 2013
CATATGTCTCTTAATTGATGATACTGTCCCTTCTGCATTAGTTACTGCCTGACGTTTAGCCTGCTCACCAACTAATCTTTCACCATCTTTTTTAAAAGCAACTACTGAAGGAGTTGTTCTTGCTCCATCTGCATTTGTTATAACTGTAGGTTCTCCACCTTCCATAACAGCTACACATGAGTTTGTTGTTCCTAAATCAATACCAATAATCTTTCCCATTTTATTTTCCTCCTAAAATAACATAAAACTTTAGTTAATTTGCAACTTTTACCATACTGTGTCTAATAACAGTATCTCTATATTTATAGCCTTTCTGCAGTTCCTGAGAAACAATGTTTTCACCAAGTTCATCGTTTTCCTCATGCATTACTGCATTGTGAAGGTCAGAGTCAAATTCCTTTCCTTCGGCTTCAATAGCTGTAACTCCCATTTCATCAAGAGTTGAAAGCAACTGTTTATAAATAAGATTCATTCCCTGTCCTACAGGTGACCCTAAATCTTCTTCACTAAGTGCTGCAACTCCTCTTTCAAAGTTGTCTACTATAGGAAGTATCTTCTCTATAATAGATTTGGCACCTGTTTCAAACATTGCTGCCTTTTCCTTTTCGCTTCGGCTTCTGAAGTTTTGGAACTCTGCAAATAATCTCTGGTACTTATCATTAAGTTCCTCTATCTGCTGGTCTTTTTTGTCCTTCTTCTTTAAGCCGCGCTTTTTTTTCTTATCAGGATTTTCATTCTTGTCTGATGCCTCCTGTTTTTCCTCTGCCACATCCTGTGATTTTGCATCCTGTGACTTTTCTTCTTTTTTAGATTCTTCCTTTACTTTCTCTATAGTTTCTTCATTTGCCACATCTTTTTCAAGGTTCTCATCTAAATCTTTATTTTCCTTTTGCATCGGATAATCATCCTTTCTTAAAACTTTATACTAATTATCATCTTTAAAAGTCTCACTTAACTGTTCTTTAACAGTTCTTAAAGTTTCAACAACCTTTTCGTAGTCCATTCGCTTCGGTCCTATAATACCGATAGTTCCTTTAAATCCATCTTCAAGCTCGTATGTTGCCGTGACAACGCTACAATCCTTCATGGACTTAACCGGGCTCTCACTACCTATATATACCTGAATGCCTGTTTCCTCATCACTTTCATTAATAAGTTCCGTCAGCTGTGACTTTTCTTCTAATGTTGTAAGTAACTGGCTGGCTCTTTCCTTATCACTAAGCTCAGGATATTTAAAAATATTAGTGGCACCTGATGTGTAAATCTTCATCTGCGCCTCTGTAGCAATAGCTTCCGTAATGGTCTTTAACACTTCATTAACCAATCCCTCAAGTTCTCCTGCCTGAGATGTTAATGTGGAAATAACTCCTAAGTTGATTTCCTCTAATGACAAACCTGCCAAAACAGTGTTAAGTGCCACATTCAGTCTCACTATCATTTCCTGACTAATCTGCTGTGTAGTCTTTATAATTCTGTTAACTACGTGATTCTTGTCAGAAACAACAGTGCATAACAACTGATTTTCATCAATTACTGATAATTGAACAAACTTGATTTTATTCTCCTGAGACTTCGGTGCGGATACCATGGTGGCATAATTGGTATTATTTGCTAATACCTTTGCCATATTTTGAAGTAATGTCTCAACCTTATCAACCTTCTCAATTAACAAATCTTCTTTTTCAGTTACCTTCTTTTCTCTTTCATCTAACTCAGACATCTTATCCTTTAAGATATTGTCCACATAAAATCTGTAACCTTTATCTGTAGGAATACGTCCTGCCGATGTATGGGGCTGGATAATGTATCCCATCTCTTCTAAGTCAGACATTTCATTTCTAATGGTAGCTGAACTTAAATTCAAATCAGTGTTCTTGGAAATGGTTCTGGAACCTACCGGCTCGCCTGTTTCTAAGTAGCTTCTGATGATAGCATCTAAAATCTTTTCTTTTCTATCACTAAGTTCCATAAGCATCTCCTTTCTTTGATTTATTAGCACTCATTAGTTTCGAGTGCTAATATTTCATCTGACACTAAAATATCACTATCAAAGTACTTTGTCAACAATTTTATTAAAAAAGATTTGTTAATAAATTGTAAACGTTTTTAACACCACTATTTTAAGTTTTTCTTCTATTATAATAATGCACATTACCAATATATCTTAAAACTATAAAATTAATTTATATTTTTATATTGATTGTAGTGGAATCATGTGTTATTCTACTACCTATTGCAATTAATTATTGTGATTATTTTATACGGTTATTTATTGCTGTTTTTATTTAAATTATTTAATGAGATGAGGTTATTTTAATGGTTGTGGAAGGAAAACAGACTTTTAGAACAAAATATTTTGGCGACAAAGCTTTTTACAAAATGATTATGGCTATTGCACTGCCTATTGTTATTCAAAATCTTCTTACTAACTTTGTTGCTATGCTTGATAATGTAATGGTAGGAAAAATCGGAACAGACCAGATGACCGGTGTTGCCATTATTAACCAGTTATTTTTTGTGTTTAATCTGGCAGTTTTTGGTGGAATGTCCGGAGCGGGAATTTTTTCTGCCCAATATTTCGGTCAGGATAATCATAATGGTGCCAGAAATGTATTTAGAATGAAATTAATTATAGGAATATTTATTATTGCCATAAGCATGTGTGTTTTAATTATTCTCCACGAACCTTTAATTAATATGTTCCTGCATGAAGGTGGGGCTTCCGGAAATATCCATGCTACATTTAAATATGCCAGGGATTATCTATACGTCATGCTTTTTAGTATTATTCCTTTTGTAGTGGCAAATTGCTATAGCACCACCCTTAAGGAAGCCGGTCAAACCATGGTTCCTATGATAGCAGGACTTTTAGCCGTTATTGTTGACTTTGTTTTCAATGCTCTTTTAATATTCGGTTTACTTGGTTTTCCAAAACTGGGAGTCATAGGTGCTGCCATTGCAACAGTTATGTCAAGATTTGTTGAATGTGGATATCTTATAATTTATACCTACAGACACAGTGATAAATATAGGTTTATTAAAGGTGTTTATAGCAATTTGCATGTGCCTTCCTCTCTTGTAAAAAAGATTCTTTTACGCGGTACTCCCTTATTATTTAACGAATTGCTTTGGGCCGCCGGAATAACAATGCAGACACAGGCACTTTCTACCAGAGGACTTTCGGCCATAGCCGGGCTTAATATTTCCAACACTCTTAATAATGTAGTTAATACATTTTTCTTAACAATGGGCATTGCCATTTCTATTGTTATTGGTCAGTTAATTGGTGCCGGCAAGCTAAAAGAGGCTAAGGAAACGGATACGAAGATGATCACTTTTTCTTTAATGATTTCTCTTGGAGTATCTGCCTTGTTGCTTATTGCAGCACCTTTGTTCCCACGTATATATAACACAACCGGAGAAATACGTTATCTTGCCTCAAGATTTATTTTGGTATATGTTCTTGCCACACCATTTAACGCCTTTACCAATGCGGCGTACTTTACTCTTAGAAGTGGTGGCAAAACAGTTATGACTTTTATTTTTGACAGTGGTTTTATATGGGCGGTAAATGTACCTGTGGCAATGCTACTGGCACATTTCACTAATCTGCCGATTGTGTGGATGTTCTTTATTATAAGTATGCTTGATGCCATTAAATCTGTTGTGGGATTTATTCTTGTGAAAAAAGGCGATTGGCTAAATATAATTGTGGAGTAGGAAACCGGGGCGGTGAAATTTCATTTTGTAATTTCACCTGCCCTCCCTATCTCCACAGCTATTCCGAAATTTCAATTTCAAACAATTCTTCTCCTGCCTGTACTGCACCTTCTTTTAGAAGTTTTATAGTCATCCTGTTATTCATATCAGTGCACAAAACCGGTGATACAATGGATGGAGCATTTTTCTTCAAATATTCCAAATCAAGTTTCATAAGAGTGTCTCCATATTTTACTTTGTCTCCGGCTCTTACAAACACATCGAATCCTTTTCCTCCTAACTTTACTGTATCAATTCCCACATGAATAATATAATTTAATCCATTTGAATCCTTTATTCCTATGGCATGCTTAGAATCAAAGACAAATGTCACTTCTCCATCTACCGGTGCCTTGACTATCGGTGCCCTTGGTGTCACCACAGCACCATCCCCCATCATTTTTGAAGCAAAAGCCTCATCAGGCGCATTTTCAATTTTATCCGCAAATCCGGTAATTGGACTTAAAACAAGAATCTTTTTCCCTCCGGATGTAATACTTGTTTCTTTCCTCGTAATACCATTCCCATTATTCTCATTATTTTCTCTGATACTATCCTTATAGTTCTCCCTTAAAGCCTCCGTTTCTTTTCCTATGGTATCTGCTAAGTCACTTTCTAAAAATTCCTCAAAATCAGATTTTATTACCGTGACTTTTGGCCCGTATATTATTTGCACCCCATTGCCCTTGTGAACAACCCCTGATGCACCTGTCATTCTCAGAACTGAATCATTTACCAAATCGGCATTAAAAACCGTACACCTTAACCTTGTAGCACAGCAATCCACATCTGAAATATTGTCTTTTCCACCTAAGCCTTTGCAAATGGCAATAGACAATTCATTAGCGATTGCTTCTTTAGAGCCATCTCCCTCGTCACTTCCTGCTGTGCCTCCTGATTTACTTCCTGCTACACCTCTTGATTTACTTCCTGCTACACCATCGGATTCACTTACTGCTGTATCTCCCAAATCAGTTCCTGAGCTGCCTTTCTTTTTTGCATCCACATCACTTCGTTTATATAATTTAACTTCGTCATCATCAAATCTTCCGGGAGTTCTTAAATTAAGTTTTTTAATAAGGAAACTAAATAAGAAATAATAAATTATGAAATAAAACACTCCTACAATAACAACCCATATCCAGTTTGTTTTGGCATTTCCCTGTAAAATACCAAAAAGGAAAAGGTCAATAAGTCCCCCTGAAAAAGTCATTCCTACTCCAACATTAAAGAAATGCATTAATGCGTAAGCTAAGCCGGCAAAAACGCAATGTATTCCATACAAAAGAGGCGCTACAAATAAAAATGTGAACTCTAAAGGCTCAGTGATACCTGTAACCATTGACGTCAGTGCTGCTGAAAGTAAAAGTCCATATACAAGTTTTCTTTTTCCGGGCTGTGCCGTGCGATACATGGCAAGAGCTGCCCCGGGAAGTCCGAAAATCATAAGTGGAAATTTTCCTGACATAAATCTTGTAGCCGAAACTGCAAAATGAGTTACTCCTGAATCTGCCAACTGTGCAAAGAAAATGTTTTGGGCACCTTCAACAATACGCCCTCCAACTTCCATTGTTCCCCCAACAGCAGTCTGCCAGAAAGGAATATAAAATACATGATGAAGTCCAAAGGGAATTAACAATCTTTCCATAAATCCGTAAACCCATGTTCCAATGTATCCTGAATTAAGTACAACATTTCCTACTGAGTTTATTCCTATTTGGACCGGTGGCCAGATAAAATACATCAATATTCCCACCAAAGTGTAAACAAGTGCACTTATAATAGGTACAAATCTCGTTCCTCCGAAAAACGATAAAACCTGAGGAAGTTCAATTCGATAAAACCTGTTGTGAAGTGCCGCCACTCCCAGACCAACAACAATTCCACCGAAAACACCCATTTGCAGTGATGTAATTCCGCATACATCAGCCACTGCCCCCTGAAGCATATTTTCAATTCCACCATTTATAGATATAAGAGCACTAATTGATGCATGCATAATAAAAAACGCAATTACCGCAGACAGCGCCGCAACTTCTTTCTCCTTTTTTGCCATGCCTATGGCTACTCCAATTGCAAACAAAATAGGCAGGTTAGAGAACACAATATTTCCGGCATCATTCATAACCTGAAAGATTCCGTGAAAAGCTGTCCCCTGCCCCATGATTCCTTCTAATCCATATGTTTTAAGAGTGGTTTCATTAGTAAATGAGCCACCTATTCCAAGAAGTAAACCTGCTACCGGCAATATGGCTATAGGAAGCATAAAAGACCTGCCTACACGTTGTAATACACCAAAAATTCTGTCTTTCATATGACTCTCCTTTTTTTATTATTCAACATTATTTTGAACCAAAAAAGGAAAATCATACCCGATTTTTGCCAATTACATTTCTAAAAACTTTTTAATATTTTCAATATGCTGTAATCCTTCTTTTCTACCGGTCTCGTACAAAGCCTTTAACTTTTCCGGATCAGTCTCTGTCCTTTTAATTTTAATAGGATTATTTGGACGGATTACATATACCTGCTTTTTCTTCTCCATTTCCCTGATATCGTCAAGAGTTTTGTTGTACATTTCATGTCTTATTTCCATATCATGCACTAAATTAGGATATTTCTTTCCCATTTTTAACTTAATTAAAGGAAGAGCACTGCTTTTTTTCTTCCGATAACCGTCATGCTGGGTAAGAATAATAACATTTCTGTCATATCCCATTTTCTGAAACTCATGAATAGGAATAGGGTCGGCAATTCCGCCGTCTAACATCTTTTGTCCGTCTATTTCAACTATATTAGATACCAGAGGCATAGATGCAGATGCACGATACCATTCAACATCCACCCTGTCTCCATTAGGGCATTTGTGATAAACCGGCTTTCCTGTTTCAATATCTGTTGCCACGGCGTAAAACTCCATTGGATTTTCCTGATATGTTTTTATGTCAAAAACATCTAATTTTTCCGGCAACTGCCTGTAACAGAAATCTGCTCCATACAAATCACCGGTTTTTATCAGAGATCTTATTCCCACATATCGGGGATCTTTGGAATATTTTAAATTGTACCTGATGGTACGACCAATCTGCTTTGATTTGAAATTACAGCCAAAAGTAGCACCTGCTGAAACTCCTATGGTTCCGTCCACAGTAATATTATTTTCCATCATTACATCCAGAACACCTGCAGTATACATACCACGCATGGCTCCGCCTTCTAATACAAGTCCCGTTTTCATAACCGTCTCCTTCTTGTCAAATTGGTTCTTTGCTTACTAAGTAGTCATTTACATATTAATAGTTTTCAGGTTTTACCTGGAAATAAGACTGTGGATGTGCACAGACAGGGCAAACTTCCGGTGCCTTTTTACCGATAACAATATGTCCACAGTTTAAGCACTGCCATACGCAATCTCCATCCTTTGAAAATACCAAATCACCTTCAATATTTTCCAGTAATTTCTTGTATCTTTCTTCATGTTCTTTTTCAATTTTTGCAACACCGTCAAACAAATCTGCGATTTCGTTAAAGCCTTCTTCTCTTGCTTCCTTGGCAAACTCTGCATACATATCTGTCCACTCGTAATTTTCACCTGCAGCTGCATCCTTTAAATTTTCCACAGTTGATGGAATTGCTCCGCCATGTAATAATTTAAACCAGATTTTTGCATGTTCCTTTTCATTAGCTGCTGTTTCTTCAAAAATATTTGCAATCTGAACATATCCATCCTTTTTTGCCTTTGATGCGTAATATGTGTACTTATTTCTTGCCTGTGATTCTCCTGCAAATGCAGCCATTAAATTTGCCTCTGTTCTTGATCCTTTTAACTCCATAGTATTTCCTCCTAATATTTTGACTCCGTCCAATGACGCGCCATATTTTTATTAGAATGCCCCAAACTCCTGTATTTCTAATTAATTTCAGGCATTCCACATTATGTGGTTATCCCACATTTTATTTTTATGCATATTCTGCACGTTTTCTAAATAATATAAAACCAGCTTTCATCCTGCTCTAAATCAGTTATTTCAATGCCTGAAGCCTCTTTTTTGTTTTTTCCGGTTTTGTAATTTAACTCCTGATTTTTGATGCTTACCCTGGTTTCCGGTGCAATGGAACTGGTGATAAATGCGTTACTTCCTATTACTGAATTTCTTCCTATTACAGTTTCACCTCCAAGTACCGAAGCCCCTGAATAAATAGTAACGTTATCCTCAATAGTCGGATGCCTCTTTACACCCTTTAATTTCTGACCGCCTCTTGTAGACAGGGCACCAATGGTTACTCCCTGATACACCTTTACATTATCACCAATTATAGTTGTTTCTCCCACAACTATTCCTGTTCCATGATCCATAAAGAAATATTTTCCAATAGTTGCTCCCGGATGAATGTCTATTCCGGTCTGACTGTGAGCATGTTCAGTCATAATTCTTGGAATAAGTGGTACCGACAGTTTAAAAAGTTCATGGGCAATACGGTTTATGGTAATAGTGTATAATCCCGGGTAAGACAAAATTATCTCATTTCTGTTAAATGCCGCCGGGTCACCATCAAAAGCCGCCTGAACATCTGTCTCTGTATACTCTCTTATCAAAGGAATCTTTTTGAAAAACTCTAATGTAATCTTTTCAGCTTTTTCAGCCATTTCGTCTTCGTTTGCATTCTGATTTTCCGGCAACTGTCTAAGAGCTATGGCAATTTGTTTATTCAAATTAAACATAACATCTTCTAACAAAACCGTAAGTCTGCTGTTTAAATTATAAAATCTATAGGTTTTTTCCCTGAAGAATCCCGGAAAGACAATTTTCAACATCTTATCTAATATATCAACTATAACCTCCGTATCCGGTTGGTCAAAAAGTTCAATCTGATTGATTGTTCTGTCATCCTTATAGTCTTCCAACAATTCTCCAACAATATTCCTAATTTCTTCTTCACGTCCGTCTCTCATATATTTAACTCCTCGACTTAAGTTACTTCTATATAATACTAGCACAATTTTTGAAATATGTGTAACCCTTTTTTAGGTTATGTGTCAGGCTCGATGTTAGTTTCAATGGCAGGTTAGGATTCGTGCCGGGAATTAATCATGAAATTGTTGTTTTCCCGGTTTGTTTCTTTAGTTCAAGCTGGGGAAGAGGCGATTTCTAAATGATTCCTTCAAAATAACCCCAACATCTAAAAAATCCAACGTCCAATAACCACAACGTCCAAAAAACTTCGGCTGAAGTAGAAATAAACTTTTCATTTCAACAAAAAATTTCAACATTTTTTGATTTAGTTGTAGACATATTTTTTATTAGTGATAGAATAAAGTGATATTTATCGGAGGAGGGCAAAACAGGGTATTTTGCCAAGCATTTTACTAGGTATTTTACCTGTTGTTTTTACAAAAATTCATGGGACAAGTTACTATCGATAACCATACTTTTTATAAGCAGATTCTGGTACTGGGAGCGCCTGTTGCTCTACAGAACTTTTTTCAGGCATTAGTTAATATGCTTGATGTTTTTATGATTGGACAGCTAGGTGCTGCCGAGGTTACTGCCGTAGCCATGGGAAGTGGCTGGATTGGACTTTTGTTCTATCTTTTTAATGGAATAACTGCCACAGGCGGCGTTTTTATATCCCAATATTGGGGAAAGAAAGATACCAGGTCTATTCATCATTATATGGGACTGATGTTTATATTAAACCTGACGTTTTCCATTATATTCGCCATATTTACGGCATTATTTTCGGATACGATTATGTTGCTTTACTCGAAGGACCCTGAGGTTATAGCCCTTGGAAGTTCTTATATGAAAATAATGAGTATTTCATGTGTCCTTATCGGACTTATAAATGTATGTTCCATATCTTTAGTAAGCACGGAAAAAACGTTTATAACAATGCTTGGAACAATTATTTCTCTTTCAACAAATACAATTTTTAACTACATACTTATATTTGGAAATTTTGGTGCTCCAAAGCTTGGAGTCCGGGGTGCTGCCATAGGTACAATCATCGCCCTTACCCTTGAGCTTCTGTTTTTATATGGCGTATCCATTATAAAGAAGTTTCCGATTTGTGCACCGATAAAAGAATATTTCCAGTTTTCCTTTAGTGATGTAAAAAAATACTTTCACTACGGAACATTTCTTATTATGTGTGAGGTTGTATTTGCCATTGGAAATAACATTTACAATATCGGATACAAATACACCGGAACTTCATCCCAGGCGGCTTTGCAGATTGTAAACACCTTTACCCAGTTAGCAATGATTCTATCTCAGGGAATTGGAACTGCTGCCGGAATTATGCTTGGTAAATTATTAGGCGAAAATAAATTAGAGTTGGTAAAGGCCTACAGCAGACGATTTATGGTTCTTATACCGGCAGTTGCATTAGTTCTGGGAGTAATTATAGCATTATTCTCACCACTGCTTCTTAGTATGTTTAATGTAGGCGAGGAATCCTTAGGCTATGCTCAAAAAATGATGGTTATTTTTGCTTTGACCATGCCATTTAGGGCAGAGAACTTTGCCATTGTAGCAGGTATTTTAAGAAGCGGCGGAGACAGTCTGTATTGCTTCTTGGCAAACTTTGTAGGCAACTGGCTGGTGGGAATCCCTATGGTATTCCTTGGTGCAGTTGGACTTCATCTTCCGGTATACTGGGTTTACCTGATGGTTTCCGCTGATGAATTAGGAAAAATGGTGGTAGGAATGCCTAGGGCATTGTCCTACAAATGGGTAAAAAATATCACATAATTAAATAAATTATGTTGCACTCTAAAATAAAAAAGTGAATCAAATCTTTTTTCATTTAAATAAGCTGTCGCCAATGCGACAGCTTATTTTTACATATCCATAATAATTTCTCTTGCTACACTTTCTTCAACCTGTGTTGCATAAACTCCCGGCGAGAACTCAACAATAGCTCCGATTCCATTTTGAATAACAAAACGTAATTTTCCATCCTTAACTTTTTTATCAGTATAAAGCTTCTTTACTAAAGCTTCCCTGTCTATGTAATCAGGAATTTCTGTTGGAAGCTGTGCCTTTTGATATAGGTTTATAACCCTTGTTCTCTCTTCCTCTGTAACATATCCCATTTTCTTTGCCAGATTTACCTCTGCCACCATGCCTATAGCCAATGCTTCACCGTGAAGAAGCCGGTAATCGCTTACAGTTTCAATTGCCCTGCCAACGGTATGACCTAAATTAAGGACCTCCCTAAGTCCGCTTTCCCTTTCATCCTTCATTACAACATGATATTTTATACTGCAATTTTCCTCTGCAACCTTTTCGCAAACATCTTTATCCACAGCCATTATTTTATCAATATTCTTCTCTAAATATTCAAAGAAATCACTGCTGGCTAAACATGCATGCTTTATGGTTTCTGCCAAGCCACTGGATAACTGTCTCTTTGGAAGAGTCTTCCATGCGGCAATATCAATGTAAACCTTTTGAGGTTGGTTAAACATTCCAATAAGGTTTGTAGCAAGAGGAGTATCTACTGCGGTTTTACCTCCAACTGATGCATCAGCAGAAGCAAGTAATGTGGTGGCATAATTTATAAAAGGTACGCCTCTTCCATAGGTTCCTGCCACAAAGCCTGCCAAGTCCGTAACCACTCCGCCGCCTACTGCTATAATACAGCAATCTCTGCGGTATCCCTTTGAAAGCATTGTATCTTCCACATACTCCTTTGTCTCTCTTGTTTTACTTTTTTCACCGGCTTCAAAAACAATCAAATCTGTCTTAAATCCTGCTGTTTCAATTAACTTATGTATTTTTTCACCATATAAATCCTTAACCACAGAATCTGTTACAACTACATATTTCTTTATATTCCCTACAAGACCGGCTTTTAAATCTAAAATTAACTTTTCTTCCAAAGAAAAACCAATTTCAATATCATAACTGTCATCCACTACCTTTTTTAATTCTACGTTAAATGTACTCATATTTGTCCTTTCCTAAAACGCCCTAACATAGCTTTGTCAAACGTCTAACGTAATTTTCTCTATTGGTGCTTTGCAAAATGCTCTGATATAATGTAATCTTTAGTTCTTTGTCTTTTTCTTCTGCTGCATTGCAACTATTTTAAGCAGACTTTGCTTTGGCAAAAGTTTTTGTCCCATTACGCATATTTTCATTTTTAATGAAGGTACAATAATAACCTTTCTCTTTTTCATTCCCATTAATGCTTCCTTAACACAGCATTTTGGAGTAATTCCTTTAAGGGCAAAAACAACATCTGCCATTTCATTAAATTCCGTGTCTACAGGTCCGGGACACAGCGCCCCCACATAGATTTTACTGCCCTCTTCTTTTAATTCCTGTGCCACCGCCTGGGTAATGCTTGTAACATATGCCTTTGTAGCATAATATGTCGCCATATAAGGCCCTGCCGGAAGAAGCCCTGCTGAGGAGGCTACGTTTAAAATTCTTCCATAACCCTGGAGTTTCATTTTTTGAAGGACTTTTTTAAATAAAATATGCATTGCCCTGATATTTACATTAATCATGGAAACTTCCTTTGCTAAATCCGTATCCTGAAAATTTCCACAGGTGCCAAAACCTGCATTATTTATAAAAACATTAATGTCCCTATGAGATATTTTTTCCCATAACTGATAACACTCCAATTCGTTAGACAAATCAGAGACAACAATCTCACAGGGAACTGAAAGTTCCGATGCCAATTTTTCCAGCCTGTCCTTTCTTCTTGCAGTAAGGATAAGGCTGTAGCCCATTCTGGCAAAAGCTCTGGCAAACTCCATTCCAATTCCGGAACTTGCACCTGTTATAACAGCTGTTTTTGTTTTCATGAAAAAACCTCCTTGCATAATATGTAGAACCTCTTCCCTGCGGTCAGAGGCATTTCGTCGGAAATATTTTTACACTAGAATGAAACAACTAATTCCATCTTGAATTTTTCTTCCCCAAAAACTGCATGAGGAACATCCTTTGGCATAATAAGTGATTCACCTTCTGTTAAGGTGAACACCTCTCCACCTACTGTAAAACGGCCTTTTCCGTCAAGTACAGTAACCATGGCATCTCCACCTGATGCATGAGTTGATATTTCCTCTCCCTTATCGAAAGAAAAAATGGTAACACTTACAAAATCGTTTTGAACCAAAGTCTTGCTAACAACCTGTCCATCCCGATATTCAACTAAATTCTTTAATAATATTTTTTCCTGTTTTGGAATATTCTTGTACAATTTGCCTCGTCCTTTCATAAAAGCCTATGGCTTAACCTATTTTTTAATTTTAACCTTTTTAGAAGTCCATCTACTATAATATACCTTTTTACCGACTTTTTTATAACATCTTACCTTTACATACAGAACTTTTTTGTTCTTTATTTTGCTACTTTTAACTGTAAAGACATTTTTCTTAACCTTCTTGGTTACGGTTTTTGATTTGGCATATTTCTTAGAACTTGAAATTTTAATTTCATATCCGCTTATGCCTTTTATCTTCTTAAGGGATATTTTAACCTTGTTTGAAGCTAATTTTTTGCTGAATTTAGACACTTTTGTCTTTTTAACAGTCACTTTACCTACAGTGGTAGTTTGCTGTTTTTTAGTGGTAATATTTTCCCCTCCGGAAGTCTTTGTAGTGGTTTCCGGTTGCGTAGGAGCCACTGTTGTAGGCTTCTGTGTTGGAGCCACTGCCGTTGGTTCGCTCCCCGGCTCTGTTGCCGGCTGTGATGTTACAGGCTCGCTGCCAGGCTCTGTAGTTGGCTCTGCTGTCGGTGCCTCTGTGGTTGACTCTGTAGTTGGAGCTTCTGTTTCATCTTCCTTAATAAGCTTCACTGCTACATCAAAACTTCCAATAGCGTTTTTATCCTCAAATTTTGTATCAAGGAAATATACCTTATTAGCTTCAAGGTGATAACTGATAAAGAAATTGCTGTCATAATTTCCGTCAGAAAGTTCCCCTCTGTCATCATTTTCTAATAAGAGATTTTCATCTACATCATAGAGAGCTGCCCATGTATCTGTATCATCACCTATGGAATAAATATTATAATCTCCTGATTTAGCCGGAATAAATCTTAAACGGCTAGTCTGATTCTTTTCAACAACATTTACCGTGGTGTTCTTTCTTGTGGTTAAATCCTGTATATTTAACTGAGTTACCACTACAATATCATATGTTGTTGTTTTTCCTCCATACTCAACAGTAAGAGTTCTTCTTTCCACCTTGTCAGAGGCAAAGCCCTTAACTGAAAAGCCTGAACTTTTAATTGCACTGGTTCCGTCTACATAATTAACCTTTATTTCAAGACCTACACAATTAAATTTATCACCTATAGCAAATACAGTTTTCTTTGGATATTCTGATATTTCAATAGAACTAACCTTCTTCTCTGATAATTCACTAAACTGCAAATCATTTCTTTTAGCGTATGTATCTGCTGTAGATGCAGCATATCCGCAAATTGTAACGTTGCTATTATTTAAAATGTCATTTATCTTACATTCACTGTTTTCTATAGTTAATTTGCTTAATTTATCGCAGTTATAAAAAGCCATATAGCCGATTTCACTAACAGAGTTTTTAAGAACTACTTCTTCAAGATTTGCTGAATTGTAAAAGGCATTATCGTTTATGATGGTTGAGCCATCTATTGTTACTGATTTGTCCTCTCCTGCAATTGTATACTTAATAAGCTTCTTTAAATCCTTTGAATACAGACAGCCGTCCTTTGATGCATAATAGCCATTACCTGTGGCAACATCAAAGTTTTTAATTGACTTAGCACAATAAAAGGGTTCATATTCACCCATGCTTCTAAGTCCTGCCGGAATGGTTATGTTTTCAAGATTTTGACTGTAGTCAAAGGCATAGTCACCAAAACTTCTAACTGTTTCAGGAATTGAAAAATCTGTATTTTCCCTGTTTGCAGGATATATTAATAGTGTCTGCATATTTTTTGTGTACAAAACACCATCTGTTGACTTAAAATTTTCATTTTCATCATCTACTAGAATCTCTTTTAAACTTTGACAATTTTCAAACGCATATTCTCCTAAATTGGTAATGGTTTTTGGAAGACTAACACTTTCTAAAGCACTACTTCCAAGGAATCTTCTACTATTAATCTGTGTAATTCCCTCTTCGATAATAAGTTTTTTAAATGCTATTTCAGAAAAAGGTGAACTACTCACCGCTCCTTTACCACTAATTGTCAGTGTTTCACTGACACTGTCATAAGACCACTGTGCCTCACTTCCACAACTGCCTGATGTAGCGCTGTCAGCATAGACAGTGTTAGCACCGGTTGTAAAAACAGATGGTGCCGGGGAAAAAGCCATGGCAACTACCATTCCCCAGGTAACTATTTTCTTAAACTCTTTTCTCATAACCTTACTCTCCTATTCCTCTGCTATTTGTACATCCACTATTACACTGGTATTGGCACTAAAATGATTAGCCACTGATGTAACAGTTTTCTTACCTTCTATGTTTTCAAAGGGCACTCTGTAAGTTATACCTCCCATAAATGCTCCACCTGACTGCACATATTTATAATAAACATACACCTTCTTATAGGTTTTGTCTGTTTTGTTTTTAAGCTTGAGATTTCCGTTTTCCTTAATTACTTCAAACTTATCCTCTAACAAATCCGGGGCATCTAAGTAGGCATTAACTACAGTTCCGTAAGAATAATCGTCCTTATCACTGTATTTTCTCTTATTAGATTCCAACACCAAAGCCGATGTATGAGGCAACAGATTAGTTACTCTAAAGGTAGCATTTTCCTTGTCACTAACTTTAAAGGTAATATCACCTACCTGTAACATCTTGTCAGATGTATTGGATATAATAATGGCTGCCACCTTTTCTATAGGCTCATCGCTGCCATCCTCTAAATAATTTCCTGTATAACTTCCCACTTTTTCAATAATGAGATTGCTGTCTGATAATTCTACCTTTTCACTTTTTTTATCGTCTTTATTACTTTTCTTATCTTTCTGATTAGTTGTAGAATTTTTTACGCTTTTTTTAGTTGTAAATCCCTGAATTTTGTCAACTTCCAATGTATTCTTTCCCGGCTCTACATAGTCCTCTACTCTGGTTACATTATTAGTTATGCTTTCTAATTTCTCAGGGCTTAAAGCAGTATTCTTTTGTGCTTCTTTTTTCATGCTTTCTACTTCGCTCTTGTTATTATTGGCGTTTTTAAAAAACAGTATAGTTCCTACTAACAGTAGCACCACGCAAACAACTATAACAATTACAATTATCTTTTTATTTTTGCTATTCATCTTCATTCTCCGCCTTTGCTAATGATTCAATATTATTTACAAAACTCTGGCATTGTCTTAGGTACTCACGGGTTATTCCACACAAATATTCCGGTTTTACAGTGGAATCACCATGACCTTCTGCAACAGCTAAAGCTCCACAAACGGTACATGCATTTCTATGCTCACACCGGGTGCAGGCTTTGGGTAAAAAGATCTTGTCAGTTTCCTTCACTATGTAATCCCAGCACTCATCAAAGGATTTTTCTTTGGGATTTACAACAGGCTGATTCATCATTCCACAAGGTGTCATACGTCCATCCCATGTAATCCAGAAAGAACATTTTCCTGCTATGCACCCCATGTTTTCTTCCTCAGCCACAATGCAGCCATCATCTTCATCTGCTCTAAAACCCTGTTGCATTCTTTTAATAAACCAATACAAAACTCCACTATCCATTTCAGCCATTTTGGTTCTAAAAAGTGCCTGTCCCGCTTCTTCTTCCGTGAATCTTAAAACCTCATTTTCACTTTCAAAGCGTCTGATAGGTGGAAACATATACACCATAGGCTTAACTTTTAATTTCCGCTTCTTTGCAAAATCGTATATAGCCTCTATATCGCATACATTGTAAGGTGTGAAGCTGGCATTTATTGCTACCGCTATTCCCGCTTCAAGCAACCTGTCAATGGAAGCGGTCACCTTATCAAATCCATGGGAATCACCACATAAACGACTGTAAGTTTCATTACTTCCACCATATAAAGTTATTCTGATTTTTGATGGTGGACATTTTTTCAGCCAACAGACAACCTCATCAGTAATTAATATGCCATTAGAATTAATGGTAATTATAAATCCCATTTTATTCAATTCAGTATATATCTCTTTAAAATCCTTTCTAAAAAAAGGCTCCCCACCTGTAAGTAAAAGAAACAGCATGCCCTTATCCCTGCACACTTTTCCAAAATCTATCCATTGATTTGCCGTCCATTCCCTGCCGGCACTACACATTTCCTTCTCAGACATTCTGATGTAGCACATTTTACAATTCAGATTACATCTGGGTGTCAATTCAAAAGAACCATGTATCGGTGCCCTGTCCTTCATGGCTTTTAAATACAAACCGGTTCTAAGGTTAGGCTTAAAAGGATTATTCAAATCACTCACAAAATTTCTCCTTATTAAAATACCGTATCACAAACTAACTTTACTGCTTCTTCGTCCGGCAGACAGGTTAATTCATATACCGGTATCCTGCTAATAATTTCTTCTATAATATTCATGCTAATATTTGACAACTTATCATCCCATCTGGCAAGAGAAAATCGTGGAAACATATTTCTATACAATTCCATTCCCACCAACTGCCTGATAGAATTTTTTTCTCCCTGTTTAAGCAAAATAATTGCTTTAATAGGTGCAGACTCATTTCTATATATCTTAGAACTTCCTGCATAAGGAGAACCATAAACATTAGTAATATCCTTAGAAATATCTATAGTAGCCCTGTCACCATTAAGTATATCAGCATTCATGTATTTTTTCCACAAGTTTGCCTGAGTTGATTTTCCAATCTCAGAAGGTCCACTAAAAAGGATTGCCTGATTTTGATATTCAACTACGGAAGCATGCATAATAATGCGGTTGAAAAGGAGTAAAACCAAATCAATATCAAGGCTACTCATTAAAAGTCCTGGACCATTAGTTAATTCAATAAACTTTCTATCAACATAAATTTGTGCTTCCTTTGATTCTATGTCAAACACTGTACTTATTTCCAGACTACTGTCATCTCCCATTTTGTAACTGAAATAAACACAATATTTGCTGTTGTTTATATATATTTTTCTGATATTGTTTTCAAATATCAGAGTGCCTTTATCACTCTTCAACTCACTTTCCACCATGATTCTATATTTGAAATCTGCTTCCTTTTCATTGTTACATATAAAAGGCACCATATTTTCGGGTACCTCCTTATAAGGGAATCCTTCAATTTCAATTATTAATCCTGCTAAATTAATTTTTATATCCATATTATTTATAAAACCCTTTCCCGACAAAAGTCAGGAAAGGGTTTTCCTCTTTATTATCTTATGATGGCATAGTCGGAGTAAAGTAACACAATCCACTAGTAGGTGTGTCATATCCCATACTCTTTACCCATGCTTCAAATGCCTCATCTGTTTCAGGTGCACCTGCCGGTACCATTGTTGACTTATACGTATCTTTTAATTCATTATATAAATCTGATCCCATCTCTACAGTTGCTAAAATCTCAATATCCATATCAAACTTTTCAATGCAGATTTCAGGTTTACTATATTTCTTCATTATTCCTGTACCACCTTTCCATCAAATCCAAACTTTTCAGATCTGTATCCTTCTTCATCATATCCAACAATATACATTGTACTTGCCTTTATGTTTTCTGTCTTACTTGCTTTGAACTTGAGAGTCCATTCTAGTCCACCATCAACTGTCTTACTTGAAGCTGTTGTAAGTGTTACTTCTTTTCCATTTGCATCAAATACTTTGATATCATCTACTGCCACAGGTGTTGTTACCTTAACCATGGCATATCTGTCTTTAATAAAACTATCTGATTTTGTATTATATCCTGCCTTTATAACTACATCAGTAGGATTTAATTCTGATTTAACACCTTTATCTTCAACTGTAGTCGCTGTTACCGGACTTAATTTATATCCTACGACTTTCATGCCTGTTAATGAAACATATCCGTCACCACCTGCAACTCTTAAGTACAACTTTCCATCATACTTATCTCCAAGTGTATCAAGTTTATAATACAACTCTGTTGCTGATTTAATTGTAGCAATATCTGTCCATACAGCACTGTTATTAACTTCCTTTAAGTACTGAAGTTTAAGTTCACTTCCCTTAACATTCTTTATTCCAACCTGAATTGTCTTGGAATTTCCTGTGTAACCCTCTAAATTGTCATACATAAATGCCAAACCATATCCTGCACTTAAATACAATTCATTGTTTGGTCCACTTACTGCATATGTCATCATATCCTTAGTTGTGTTTGGATCCAACTCCTTAGTGTTATCTGTATTGTATCCGTTAAAGGATTCTACTACCGACTTACCTGTAAGGAAGGCTGCTCCATTTCCTGTATACTTAGCTAAGGAAATAACTCCCTGTTTATCATATGTTGAACTCAATGGGTCATCATAATTAAACTTAAAGTTTGCTCCTAATATAAGCTGTTTTATTTCGCTTACTGTTGCACCTAACTCATTGTTATCATCATATTTACCTTCAGCTGTTGAGTTACCCTTAGCCGGATTATAAATTCTGATTCCGTCAATAAATACACTCTTTGCTTCTGAATTATTTCCTTTAAGTGAAGTTATAGTAACAATATAGTCACCAGCTTCTCCTGTATCATTTCTCCATGTTATTACTGGAACCTGATACAAATCACCATTTTCGTATGATGTATCAATAATCATACTCTTAACAAGGTTACTCCATCCATTCTGAACAATTAACATACCATTGTTTTTAGTTATCTTTGTATCATCTGTCTTGTTGTATACGCTTACAACAATAACTCCTGTTGAACGATTTGTTCTACTTACAATATCAAATCCTGTACCCTTGAACTCAAAGGCTGCCATAGCAGATTTACCTAACTCGTGTGAGCTTCCATTACTATTACCGTAACTTTCATCTTCATATGCCGGATCATATCCGTACTGCATATCCAATGCATTAGACTGTGAACTGTCTTTTGTCTCACCATTAATTGTTACATTTCCTGAATAAATAATCCCGCTCTTAGAATCAATATTTTCATCTGTTCCACTATTAGAGAAGTTATCCTCATAATACACAATATTAGCCGGCATTACTTCTACCTTGGATGTCATAACCGGTGTAGCATTTGAAGCATCTAAATCAGATGCACCTGATGCAACGCCGTCCTTTGTAACCTGAACTCCCATATAGAAAGTATCTACATCACTCATGAACTTCTTAGGTGTGTACATAAGCTTTGAATCAGCCCATAATGCTGTTGCCTGATTGAAGTCCATCTGGTTCTTAAACTCGCCATCACTATATGTATAATTAAGTGAATTCTTGTAATTAGCACCAACTGTGCTATCAGACATACCTAATACTGTATATCCATCTGCGTCTGTATCATCCTGCAAAATTGATTTATTTGTAACACTAAAGTTCTTATCATAATTATAAGGTGTTGTACCACCTAAGATACCATTAGTATCAGCAAACAAGTCTGTCTTTAAACCGTAATCTAAAACGTAAACTTTATCATTTACATTATAGTTATAAACTACTACTTCTACTTTCTGTGTTCCGTTATTAACATTATCTGCTAACTTAAGAACAAACTTATCATAACCTACATGTTTTGATGTAAATGTCATCTTATTAATGCTTGATTCGTTGCTAACATCACCATTCTCCCATGTAACTTCTGCCTTGTTAGAAGCATCTGCATTATGTGTAAATGTAATGTCTGATGAAGCATTTTCAAGAGTGTAATCATTATATGTTACTGACTCTGTTCCCGGAGTTGTTACTGTTGTAGTAACACCTTCATCCAATACTACAGGCCATACATATGAACAATTCCATCCTTTATATCTTATAGACACATTAACATCTCCATCATTTGTCATTGTAAACGGAATGATTATTGATCCATCTATATTCATAAGCATATTATCTAAATCGCCACTGCTGGTTCCTGTTAAATACTGATTTTTAATTGCTGTATAACCATAAGTAGTATTATTAATTGTTATAGACTCAATTCCATAACCTCCTTTTCCAGGAGATGTTATCTTCAGCTTATGTTCATTACTTCCGTTTATAGTAGCCTGAACATTCGATATTGTTGTTAAACCAGTTGCCATGCCATTACTTACTGTGTTATCCATAGCTATAGAAGATGTCTTTTCATGACTAACTGTAGTTGTTGTTCCAGACTGACCTTCTTTAGTTGTCTTATGTGTAAACTCAGCCGGCAATGGTAAATTAGTTGTTTTACCAATCTCTGTATAATATACAAGTCTCTTCATATCCGCCTCTGTATTTGTAAATACAAATTCAGGTTCATTTGTATATGCAAGAGTTGCCATTGTTCCATCATTTGTTGTGAATGTAGCATTTTCAACCGACTCCTCTGAGCCTGAAACCTTTACATTCTTAAATGTTTTTGTTGCATTTAACTCTGTAACTTTAATCTTTGTATTTACCGGAATACCTGTAAATACAGCTTTCTGTCCGGCACTAATCTCAATAGTGCTGTCTGCTGATACGGTTTTATCTCCAATTTTTGCATTGGTATCACTATCATATACTGTATATGATACCCCTGCTAAAGAACCGCTTAACCCATAGGTCTCATTAGAAGCTCCAAATAACTGTGTATACTTAACTTCAAATGTATATGCTGAAGCACTTTCTGTACCAACAAATTCCTTAGCTACAGAGAAACCTGTCGCCTTAGCAGCATTTAAGTAATCAACCTTAATGCTTACATCCTCACCTGCTGCAGCAGCTGTTTTATTCTGAATAGTCACACTGTTCTGTCCATCAGTACGCCCATCATTTGCCTCTAAGCCTGATACATTTTCTGCAAACTTTTCACCATCTCCATCAGTTATGGAATATGATGTATCAAAACGCTTATCTTCTTTTTGCTTTATTGATACCTTATCACCACGTATACCATTTTCTGTAGAGCCGTCAATTTCTTCTGTCTGTGTAACAGTTCCGTTTCCGCCAAATGAAATACTGTTGTTTTCAAATAATGTCTTAGTTGTGTCTGATAAATCACTAACATCATAAGTGAATTTATCTTTTTCCATAATTCCTGAAACGGTGTTCTGCAATGTTTTCTGGATATTAGATAAATCCATTGTATTTGTAACTGTAAGACCATTCTTCTGCGTTAAATCAACAGCGTCCAAGTTGAAGTCAATCATAAGGTTTGAATCATACAAGCCTCGTTCCATATAGAAAACTGACAATGTATGTGTCTTACTTCTATCAAGATTTTTTATCCAATCCTGTACTGAACTGGCTGTTGCTTTCTCAATTCCTGTATCTGTAACCTTATATGGATTGTCAACATTAACCTCACCTGTTGTAAAGTTAATGCTACCTGTTGCACGTCCATGGGCACCACCAACATCAAGTGCTAATTTTCCGTCAACATATACCCACAAGTCGTCATCTCCTGAGAATCTAAATACTGTATCTTCTACAATATCAGGAAGATTTGTAATTTCACTTTCATCACTTAATGCATACACCTTCATAACAGCATCATCCACATATGACCTATATCCTACTGATATGCTGTTAATATCAGTTGTTTCATTAAGCTTTAACAAAATATATCCATCATTATTGTTATCAAGACTAATAACATTCTCATTCGAGAATTTACTTAATCCCGGATATGTAATTGTTGCATTTCCATTTGTCAACCAGTAATCAGTTCCATTTATTCGTATATTATCAACATTAACATTTCTAGCTTCTGCTAATTTAACTACAACATACTTAGCTGCACTGTTTTTAACATTAAAATCTTTATACTTTGCATCGTCTGAACTATCTCCTCCAGTTTTTGCCAAGTCAATTCTTTTAGCATTTGCTGTTGCTGTTTTATCAGATACCGTAAACGGAATCCCCAGTCTCATACCAAAGCCATAGTTTACCTTGGTATCTTCCTTGCCGGGTTTTGAATCAGCCAAAGTTGCATTATTATTAACATTACCTGAAATAGGTGTGTTAAATGGGAAGAATCCAACTTCACCACTGGCATTTTCAGAAGGATTTGTTATAGTTGCAGTTGAACTTGAATTATATACAAGATTTCCTTCTGAATTCATATAAACATTATCTTTACCTGACTTACTGTCAAATATATAATGTCCATCCTCTGTGACCCTAAACGGAAACTGAATAGGATTTTCCATAGAACCATAAATGTCAGCATAATCTTTTAAGAAATTATCATCAAAAAATGGCATAATAACATTATTTTCTGATGATAACAACTGTCTGTTTGTTGAAAGATATGGTGCAACCAGCCCCTGAAGTGGACTGCCTACCAAACTTGTTTCATTATTTCCATTTCCATCACCTGATATATTATGGTTTGTGTACCACAACCTGTCATTTATTGAATAAGTCGAATCCTGACCTATTAGTTTATACAATGGTCTTGAACCAACTGCATTAATACCACCTTCTAATATATAATTTCTGCTGTCAGGTGCTCCGGTAACCATCGGGTATGTCATTTTTCCTTCACCCCAATATCTTGCTTTCATTGCATCATTGAAATTCTGGAACTGATCCCACCATGAAGCTCCGCCACCTTTTTTGTAATTATACATAACAGCTGGTACTGTAAACAACGTACTACGACTGCTTTCATCAGAGTTTGTATCTGTCATACCTTCTAATTTTAAATTATCAAAGTTATATCCATAATTAGCATCACTTAATTGTTCACCATAAATGCTGTCTGAAACACTCGGATCAGTCCACTGTCCTGTACATGAGGTATCGTCACTATCCTTAAAATTCGTTATATAATATTTTGTATACGACTTTCTGTCAAAAGCTCCCCATTTACCCCAAACTGCTCCATCTGATCCTCTTCTTTCAATCTGTATATTGTTTCCTACAGTCTTTGGAATAGATGTAGTCCACAAGGATACATCTGACTGCTGTTCAAATTTATAGTCAGTATTTGTATCATTATCATGAAGATATAACTGTGCACCAAAGTTTGAAAAATTAGCAAATCTCTCTGAATCAGATATCTTATTTACTAAAGTGAACGTTACTTCCGGTACTGTTCCGTCTCCCCATTCACCTGTTCCCATAGCTGTAACAGTATATACTGTATTGTTTCCTCTTTGAGTATTCATCCAATCATTCCAGTAATAAGATACCCCATTGTCTTGAACCGGTGATACTCTTACAAAAGTAACAACATCTGAATCAACTTCTGCTGTCCATGTGTAATCTTCAGTCGTCGATCTTGTCATCTCCTTACCGGCAATCATCTCATTATTGCTGTTCCTGTACGCAGATGAATCTGATACCGCCCCATCAATAACATAGACTCTGGCATTGTCATTAGCTACATCCGAGTTACCAACAAACTTAATAGTTGTAGCCGCCTTAACCTCACTGACAAACGGTTGTAAATTAACTGTTCCGATTGTCATTGCTACTGCCAATACAACTGACAGTATTTTCTTAATCAATCGTCTGTTTACTTTCATTACGATTTTTGCCCCTTTCTTATCATTTCATCATTATTTAAATAATCTTTTTTTAAATCAAAAAACTTTGTAAATACTAACCAAATTTGAAGAAAAGGTAAAACGTTTTACCTTTTTCTAATATTCACAAAGTCCTCCACCTTTCAGTATTATAGCATTTCTTTTTTTTTAATTCCATACTAAAACCTGATATTTTTTGTCGGTTTACTATTTTTTTTACAGAAGAATCTATTTTTTTCGATATTTTTATCAGTTTTTATTGTTTTTTCCTAATGTTCTAACATTTTCTTACTAAATAATGTCTTCCTACATTATTATTAATATTATTAATGATGTACTTTTTTAATCTCTTACAAACAAAAAATATCCTTTTTCTTTTCCTTCGCTATCCACCTTACATATTTTTATTCCATAATCTATTACTTTATTCTTATCTTTCTCTGCATCTTTTTCATATTTATATTCATATTTTTCTCCGGCCAAGTCTTCAAATATCAGCTTATCCCCGTTTTTTATTTCATCAAGGGCATCTGTAAATGAGTCTATTCCGTAAATAGTCATACCTTCTATATCCCAGGGCATACCATCACCACTTCTACATAGGGAATATGCATAGGTGTTTTTGTCAAATACATTTATTACAGGATATCTGATATTTTTATCCGGAATTTCCACAAATCCCACTATCACCTTGTCATCTATGGTTATGAAGGTGTCTCTATCCATCTTAGGGACATCCTTTTTAATGTGGGCAATCTCCTTTTCTGCATTGTCAAACAGTTGTTTTGCCCTTTTTCTGTCACCACTGCCATTACCACCGGTAGCTGCCAGTGCCACCACTATCACCACTAAGGCGCATAAAGTAACTGCCACTATGCCTGTTATTTTTTTATTTTTATTTAGCAGTTCTTTTATTTTCTCCATAATCATGCTACTCCTTTTTTACAGCATTAGGCGCCCCTGAAAGATTTTGACTTTCAAGGGCACCCCTATGCCTTACTTTAATTTCATTGTCTTCTTAACGAATCCCGTTTTTTTACTAAGTTTCTTCTTGTATTTCTTTTTGGCTTTCTTTGGCACCTTAAACACTGCCTTTTTGCTTATGCCCTTAAAAGCATATTTGCCAATTTTTGAAATCTTAGATGATTTAAACTTAATGCTCTTTAGTTTCTTTTTCTTGTAGAAGGCTTTGGCTGCTATAACCGTAACGTTCTTTCCTATTATAACGCTGGTAAGCTTCTTATTACTTTTAGCTACGTTAGTTCCCACTGCCGTAACCTTATAGGTTTTACCTTTTATCTTTATGGTATCAGGTATTGTAAGCTTCTTAGCCTTCTTGTCAGTTGTTCCAAGATATGTTACTGCTCCTTGGGATGTCACTCTGTATTTTGCCTTTCCTACAGTCTGGGTGCTTCCTACTTTTACAGTGCTATTATCTCCCGGCTTTACACTATCTCCACCGGAGGATTTTTTCCATATAGCATACAAGGTAACATCACCTTTAATATAGAATTTGTCTCCCGGAACATATGTGGTTCCTGAACCATCTGCCTTAGTGTTCCATGATACAAAGGTTTTACCCTGATAGGTAAATCCGCATTTTGAAACTAATACAGAGTCGTTTTTACTATAAGGACTGTTAGGGTCTGTCATGGCTCCCTTTCCACCGTTAGCCTTATAAATAACCTTGTAGCCTTTTTCCTGTGTCTGTCCCTGAACCTCAGCTCCAAAGGTAAATGATGTTGATAATGCTGCTCCATCTACCAGAATAAGCTTTCCTTCAACAAAACCGTGACTGCCTTTTTTCACTGTAAGTTTGTTGCTATCCATTTCAGCACTTCCAAGAACCGCTTTCATATTCCAGTCAACATTTTCCATGCCATTTAAAACAATGGTATTATTGTCATTAGTTATGGCACATAACTGCATTGCCACTGATGTGTCATCCTTATCGCTTAAGAACAGGTTTTTATTAGAATAAGAAATCCATTCCTTTTCCGTATTATCAGTAGTATCGGCACTCAACGCCACATCTAAGCTTTTAACATTTCCCATTCCGTTGTTAAAGACTTCGCACTGTGCCTTTTGAGTGTTTCCGATTTCATCACTTACAATGACTTCTACTTCCTTTTTATAATAACCCTTACCGATATTAATATCAAATGAGAAATCTCCTTCTTCTCCCATTGTTGCCTTAATATCCTTTAAAGTTTTCTGTCTCAAAACCGGCTTTCCGTCTACATTAATTGTAATATAGGCATCATCTTCCGTCATTCCACTTACTGTTAAAGTACCGTCTTCCTCAAAGCCTGAACCCTTAGTAGGTGACTTAAGAAGCAATGTTGGTGCTGTGGTATCTACGTTAAATACGAAATATTCACTAAATCCGTCTCCATTTTCATTTTTTCCATATACCGTTATGGTGTGGTCACCATCTGCTATGTTACTTAATGAAATAGGTATGGAGTTTGTATCCGTAAATGTTCCTGTTTCAACTTCTTCTCCATCTAACACCCATGTTCCTGACACTTTCATATCAGATGTAGCCGTAAAGTTAATGGTTGAAGAATCATATGTGTCATACATTACTGTTTTTTCCACAACATTTTCATTGTCATCCTTTACATGCTCTAATCTTCCTACCTGATATTTTTTCTTATCAGCAGTAAGCTTTATGGTAGCCTTATTTGGTGTATTAAGTACAATTTCATCTGAAAATGTTTCTTCGCCATAAGTTAATCCTGTAAGATTTCCCTTGTTATCCATCAATTTATTAAAAGGTGTAGCTGAAATTATGTACTTTCCATTAGCCTTAAGGCCTTCTTTTTTAACAATGGTTTTTCCCTTTTCATTTTCAGAACTGTTTTCACTGCTGCCTCCAAGTATGGCATATATTTCCTTTGCCTCATTTTTTGCTGCGGAAACAGTGTAATCCGGCAATTCTGTTTTTTCACCTTTTTCATTTACTTCATATACCTTAAATACAGCTCCTGCACATTTATTATCCCCTGCTGCATCCACCTGAGCTTTAAATTGTAAGTCTCCTGCATTAGATACTGAAATACTTCCGATTTTAGCCGGCTGGGTATTGTTGGTGTACTCAAAAGTGCCTGTGGTATTTACTATGCCTGTAGTAACATCTTCCTTACTGTATACAACACGGATATAGTATTTACCTGCTGTAAGAGTTTTTGGAAGCTGTATGGTAGTGGTTTTCTTTGCAATATCCTTTTTAGTAAGAGTTGCAACCGGAGTTCCTCCCTCACTTTCCACATCTAAATCCTCTACAACATAAATATCCATTTTATCAAGGTCAGTCATCTTGGCATTTCCATTCCAGTTCACTTTTACCTTATTGTCTGTGTCAGAATATTTAGTTTTTGCTACACTTACCGTAGTTACTTCCGGTAGTGGATCCACAGCATAAAGAATAAGTTCTGAAGATTCTACCGTATTTACTTTATAAGTGTTGTTATAAAGATTTTTGTCTGTAAAGGACACTACTATGGTTCCCTGTTTTTTATCTTCATCATATGAGAAGTTAGCATTTGCATCTGCATTTTCTTCATCACTCTTTGAATTATCATAATACTTCAAAGTGATTTCCTTACCTGCTTCATCTTTAATCTTAAATCCTGCTTTTGACTTGTCAGCCTGTTCTAAGGTATCTGCACTAAAAGCTACACTTAACACCTGAGCACCGCCGTTTTCGTACTGACCTAATGTAAAATCGTGATAGGTCTTTGTTATGTCAGAATGAAGACTTGATGACACACTGCCACTTCCATCTGCCAAAAGATTTCCTCCTGTTGAAGATGCCGTTTCATGAATATTTGAAGCAAGACTCATGTAAAGAGTATCCTTCTTTTCGGCATCATATCCTACTGCATACCATGTTTTGCCATTAATGTCTTTCACACCGGCTTCCTCTAAATATTGCGGGTACGTTGGCTCTACCTTTGCCTCAGAGCCAAATGACAAATCACCACCATATACATAAGATATACCTGTTGAAAATCCTAAAACCTTAAGTGCTCCCCATATACGGGTTGTGTTAAGTCCAAGAGCTGCACTTCCTACTTCTATTCCACCAATTAATGGAATGAAATCAGGAATTTTAACTGCCGCCTGAGCATATGCCTCAAAGGCTTCTTCTGCTCCTGTACTGGTATCCATTATAATATAACCCTTACCTTCTATTACTCCAAGACACTTTATGCTACATTGCATAAGAAGCTTATAGTAAGGTATCCAGTCTACCTGAAGTTTAGCGTAATCCATAATTTTTATATCAGTATTTGAAACTTTAAGATTTGATATTTTTACCCCAAATCCTGTAAGTCCCAAAGAGAAATCCGCTCTGGCATCTAAAGCCTGAAATAGTCCGAAGGATACGCTAAGGAGCAGTCGGATTGGTGGTACTTCGCTGGCACAAAACAGTGTGTCATACATGTTTTCAAATCCGCCACCGCCTCCCATAATCCAGCTTACACCCATGGAATCTAAGTTAATTCCCGGTTTTACTCCCTGAATATAGAAGTACAGATTATCCACTATAGGAACGTTGTTGTGGCTCTTAAATCCTAACTTAACCTCTAAGGTTATGGATTTAAGGAAGGCTGCTTTTCCTTCTACACTAAATGACCAGTCATTAACGGTATTTACCTCTAACTTTCCTTCAATGTTAGGCATTGAAGCGGTGTATCCCGGAACCTTTAATTCCACGCCAAAATTAACGCCGATAAATCCCTGATTCATTCCGTAAAGGACGTTTTTAACCTCTACTGTTCCCTGAGTTTCCCCTTTATCGTCATCATCCTTTATGGAGCCTGATGTTCCATTATTTCTCTTGAAAGTTTTAACCCATTCATTTCTAAGGTCTGTTGCCTTGGCTCCCATATCGGAAAATACGTTGTAACCACTGTTGTTTCCTGTATTACTTCCGGTGCTTCCACGCTTTGATAGCGGAATAAGGAAGCTTAAATCCAAACGTGCTGAAAAGGACATTACAAATCCTTTTGCCTCCCCTGCCTTTACATCAGCTGCTCTTTCTGCCTTGGTGTCATACATCATGCCAACTTTTGCGAAACATAAGTTAAACGCCATTCCTGCAATGGTCATTAATCCGTTAAGGGCTGAAGGATATACAAGGGTAATGGTTTCATCTCCAAAATCCTTTAATTCCTTACCGTCAGTATTATATGGTACAAGGGTAAATTCCTCCCCATCCTCAATGGACGTAAATCCGGCATTTCCCTTATATATTCTTGTGTTTTCCACAGATGCATTTAATGTAATATCATCAAAGTCCGTATCTATTTTTCCATCCTTTTTAGTAAGAGTTACGGTGCCGTCAAAGGCATCAATACATCCGTTAATTACAACCTTGTCTTTTTCCCCATTAATTGACTTTGCAACATATTTTACGTTGCTTTTATCATCCCCTTTATCAAAAGTATCATCCTTTATAAAGTCCCCTTTAAACAAAAGTAATACTTCTTCATATTCTTTCTTATTTTTTTCGTATTCCTTTTCATCGGGAAATGTCTTTATATCATATTTGGCATTGTCCCCTTTAGTGCCTTTTTCCTGAACTACTGCCAACAGTCCGTAGTAATCGTTTCTATACTTCATATCATCAGACATTACTATGGAAAGTGCCTCTCCTGTAAGCTTTTTGGCAACTCCACCAGGTGGCTCCGTCCAGTCAAATATAAGCTGATATGTTCCCGGTTTCATTTTCTCATTAAAAAGAATGTCCAGCTTGTTTTCCTCAGCATATATGGTTATGTTAGAAGAAGGTATTTCATATCTCTCATCCTCACCCTGGGCATAGAGAGTATATCTGCTTTTATCTTCAAGCATGCCAAAATTTCTTCCTGTAATGTACAAATGTCTTGATAAATCATTGTACAAAATCTTTGGTGTTGCACTGTTAAAGGTTATTTCAGGAAGTTTTCCATTTCCTCCCGGACACAACACATAAGTTGAGCCTTCATACAACATATTTTCGTACAAAAGATTTGAATCTGTTCCATCTGATATTTTGTATACCCTAAAGGTTATTTTTCTGTAGCTGGCAAAGGTATCCACATCCGCCTTAAAATAAAACGGTATGTTAATGTTTGTTCCCTTTTTAAAGTCCACGTAAGAACTGGTAAAAGGTCTGGCATAGCTGGTTTCATAGGATAATTTCTGCTGATGCTCATTTAATGGTGTAATCCCTTCTGATGCATAAACTGCTACAACTACCTCGTTGTAATCTGTATTATTTGATACATTCTTAAGGGATGCCTGAATGTTAAAAATTCCGTCTTCCTTAAACTTACCACTTTCGTCTCTATTGCAGTTAGATATATACCGTTTTCCGTCAGTTGACAGGCTAAGAGTAGCCGGTGCCGTCATGTTAAACGCTACTGTGTCAACTTCCGGCTTAACCTTTTCATTAGAATATACACCATAATATGTATTTACTAATCCCTGTTTCCCTGCACTAACTGTTCCCAAGTCATAATACATTGCCATGGCACTGTCGGCTGTCCCGTATTCTTCATTTCCATCACTGGTAAAATCAAAGGATTCATTTGGAGCAAAGTCAAAATCTGTTGCTGCTAAAGAATTCCAGTGGGCAAAAGCAATCTGTTTAAGCATTCCCTTTGATGAAATAACAGTATTAGCTGTAGCTGAAGGATTTTTTAAATCATCATAAGCATAAAAGGTTGATGGCACTTCACCGGCTTTTATAATACATTCCTTCTGTATAATGTCGCTGCTATATGATGTATCAGGAAGTTCATAATATACATAATCCTGACTGCCAATGGCTGAGTCTAAAAGTATTCTTGCTTCTATTTTTACATCATCTGTTCCATTATTCTTTACGTTATAGCTTATGCAAACCATTCCATGTTCATTAGAGCCTGAATTTGCCAGTTCTAAACGCTGGGTAAACTCAAGTTCCCCTAATGTCCACTTAGCTGACAGTCCGGTGGCATCCTTTGATACTGTTACAGGACTTGTTTTTATTCCTTCATAGGAGTAATCCTCACCAAAAATGTAATTTTTTGTTTCTCCGTTTTTTGTTATTTTAAAGGATGTAAATGATGTATCAAAATCATCACTGTGATACAAAAGTTCCTTATTGTTGTCAGATTTTATTGTTTTATCACCTTCTACATTTGATATATAAAACCCTCCATTTGTACCGGACATATGGACAGATGTATAATCATTCTCCAATGAAAGAATCTGACTGTTTATCTCAAATCCGTCACCTTCATTAGTTGCCGGCTCATTTGGGGCTGCCAGTGAATCCACCGGCATCCCTGTTATAACCAACACTGCTGAAAGTACCAGACAGATAATGCTGTTAAAAACTTTTTTGTTAAATATTTTTTTCATATATCTGTCCTCCTATCTGCTTATATAAAGATATGTTAAATATGACTCTTTATTTTGTGTAACAATGTACAAGGTATGGAATCCCTTTCCTAAATCCGTCAATTTACCATTTTTAGAAACCTTGGCATTTTTCATGGAACCTGCCTTTCTGATTCCCTCTTTATAGTAAATCTTAAAGGATTCACCTACCCTCTTTGACTTTTCAAGAGTAATGTCTACGTTGCTGTCAAACAATACCGTTGTGTCACAGGATGTCATTAATTCTCCGTTAGCCCTTACCTTAAGGTTTGCTGAACTAATAACCTTTACATATCTGTTTACATTACGTTTGTTTCCTGCACTGTCTGTAAGAACATATGTTACCTCATATATGCCCTGAACCTTTAACTGGTTTTCACTTAACATATTTTTAATGGTAATCTGTGGTGCTAAGTCCACATTATCCCACAATATGAAGGTGCTATCGTCTAATAGCATTTCCTTTAATTCCTTTACGGAAGTTCCCTGAGATACACTTATTACTGATTTATTAAACTGAATGTGAGGTGCTACCTCATCTACATATTTAATTTCCAACAGCTTGTAGGATACAAGACCTGCCTCATCAGTTGCCTTTATCTGATAGCTTCCATTGGAATTAATAGGTAATGTAATCCAGTCTAACTCGTCACCTACATATTTTCCATCTTTGTTGGCATCTACCGGTGCATTAACACTGTAGTCTTTTCCCTGGAAAGTAATGGTTCCCTTTTCAGACATGGTAACCTTTACCTTGCAATTTTCAGGAGTAACATAATCCTCCGGCATTCCTACTGCAAACACACTAGGTGGTGTCTCATCTATGGTGTTCACGGTAATGGTTTTTTCCGTTACATTTCCTGCCATGTCGGTAAACGTAAGCTGATATGTTCCGTTTTTCTTTATTGTAAAAGGAATTTCCGTGTTAGCACCGTAGGTTGTGTCGTAATCACAGCCTGTTACAAGAACCTTTTCGTCAGCTTTGTAAATTACCTTTACAGTGTTATTTTCTGTCTTTTGAGTAAATGTAACTTTTGGTGCCGTCTTATCAATAATTCCTACTAAATCAATATCCGTAAGCTCATTGCTCATGCCATTAGGCGATGTAGCAACTACCTTAACAATTCCTAAAACCTTATTGTTAAATTCAACCTTTGCCGTTCTTCCTCCTAATTCAATAAAGGTCTTTGAGAATGTATTTTTATCCTCAACCCAGGTATCACCTTTTTGGTAGAACACCTTAAGCTCTGACACCGTCTTATCAAAGTCTAAGGACAAAGTTACTGAAGTATTAACCGGCTCTGTCGGTGCCAGCTTTTCATATGCCTTTCCATCATTGGTGTAACACGGACTCCATGATGATACCTTAATAGTAGGCGCCTGATTATCAATTTCAGTTATCTTTGTGGTTACGGTAGTTCTGTTTCCACTCTTATCCTTAAAGGTTGTATTATAGGTTCCATTATTAGTTATTTCTTTGTAATAATAATATCCGTCCTCATCTAATCCCATTTTTAATCCTGTGGTTACAGGAACTATGGTTCCATTCTGATTTTTAGCATCAGTATTGTCGTCGGTATAGAACTGCAACCTCATTAATGTAAAGCTCTTTCCTACCTTCTTTACCGTAACTGTAGGTTTTTCCGTATCAAATTTTGATGGTGCATAACTATGGGATACTTTATTTCCCTTTTCATCTACAGCTACAACAGTAATTGAACACTTCTTTGTTATAATTACAGTGCCATCATTTTCTGAAACCTTCACTCCATCAATTTTCTGGGAAGAGCTGTCATAGGTAACGTCCTTTGCAGATGCATTTAAACCCTTTAATACAACTATTTTTGACTTACTTTGTTCAAATAAAGTGTATTTGATTTTGTATCCGCCGGTATAACCTATGTCCTCAGCAATTTCCTCAAAGGAGTCACTGTCAGGATTCCAAGATGTTTTGTATTCCGCCATGCCATCATATACGGCATACACCTCTGCTGAAATACCCGGTGCATCCTTATCTTCCCTTTCTTCTCCCTCCTCCGGGACTGGCGTCTCATATGGCATCATTACCAGTTCATCCGGCAGGGTTACCGTAACCGGCTTTCCTTCATTTCCACATTCATCTGCGTATTTAAAGGTGTAGCTTCTATCCATATCCTTTGAATATGTAAATGTATATTTAAGTTCCTTTCCATTTACTGCATATATGTCCTCTGATGGAGAAGATATATACACATCTATGTCATTATTTGTAGTAAGGTATAGCAAATCTTCAGGATTAATAACTGCTCCTGTGTAAATATCGCCGTTTTCCTTAAATACCCATGTTACCTGAACGTCATCTGGTGCTTTTTTATCAATATTTCCTACGGAAACATTGTATTCAACAGTTTTTTCCTCTGCTGCACCCTTTACCGTAAGGTTAAAGGTAACTGAGTCATTCTGACTAAACTCTATGGTTGCCTTTGACTTATCTTTATTCCAGGTTATCTTATAGTTGTCGCTTTCTTCACTGCCCTCTTTAAGACTAAGCTCAGCTTTTTTATCCACTCCTGTAATTGTAGCTACAACATTCTGGTTAGTTTTTGACAATGTACTATACTGAATGTCTGCCGCATAATTTCCAAAGAAATCCTCAACCTTAAAAGTTTCCTTATACCTGTTATTATAAACATCCTTATATTCAATACTGTATGTTCCGTCCTTACTGATTCCAAAGTAATCCTTTAATACAATATCTCCTAAGTCTGCTCCTTCAAAGTAATGTCCCATTTCCTCTGCCTTGGTTATAGGGAATCTATCCATCATATCCATTCTTTCATATACTTTTTCAGGAACATCATTTCCGTTTATGTTAGTTACCATTACATTGGCAGTAAATTCCAAGGTAATCATTTCAGCGTCCGGCTGAGGGTATACCTCCTTGATTTTAGGAACATTATTTAGTCCGTAAAACTCCCTGCCATCAGTAGTTATTTTTTTGTCCAGCTCATTTCCTACCTGGTCGCTTACATTGATTTCCACTGTATGGTTAACTTTTTCCTTGTACTTCTTTGTGGCATCTATATCATCATTCATTTTTATATATATGTTGAGATAATATCTGCCATCCTGTTCAGGGCCAAAGGATATCTGAATTTCCTTCATTCCTGTATTTTCAAGTCTTTGTCTGCCAACATAAGTTCCGCCGTAGCCGTCTCCGTAATTCCACTTCTCACTTAAATCCACAGTATATGGTTCTCTTCCGTCTACTGATATTTTAATGTCTGATTCCATTAACGACTTATCATCTAAAACTTCCACCTCTAAACTTGCATTTTCCATGTGACCGTTAAATTCCCCTTCACCATCAAGAGAAATATAAGTTGCAGGATTTACAGACTTAAAGGAAGCTGTTGGCACATAACTGTCTATGTTTTCAATATAAAACTGTCTGAAAGATAAATTGTAATATCCGTCTATTGCATAATACAAATGCCTTCCGTTTTTATTGTAATTAAAGGTTCTTTCATCTATTGCATTAACTTTTGACTCATCACCCTTAAAATCAGTTTCGTAAAGATTTACATCTTTAATTACTAAGTCACTGCTAATTTCCATAACCCTTGCTTCCATAGCTGTTACAACCTTATCCGGTTTGTCAATATCTATGTTAAGGGTCGGTGCCTTAGTGTGATACATAATTTCTATTTCATGAATTTCAGACTTATTTCCACCTATATTCATAATCTGATATGAAATAGTATTTGAACCTTCAAACACAGGTATTTCACATACAGTGTCTGAAATGTCTGATGAATAAAAATCTTCAGGAGTTTCTGCATTTTTAACTTTTGCAGCATCAATTGGTTTAATGTTAATGGACATTGTTTTGTCTGTGTCATTAAAACTTTCAAACTTGAACCATTTCACTGCTCTGACATTTTCCCCGTCTCCTGCCCATACTTTTATCCAGTAATTATCCAAATCATCTTTTTCCATGGCATTTATTGACATTTTAATTGTTCTGTCATATGAAATTACCTGATTATCATCATAGGTGTCTGTGGCACAGTTTCCAAGATATAATGTATCTGCATCATATGCCTCCTTGAAATCAGATGTATAATCCTTTTCTCTTTCCTGTACAAAACTTCTTGTAAAGTTGTAGTCTCCGGTTTTTACAAAGCCGTAATATGGTGGCTTTTCATCATTTCCATGTTCATCCTTGGCGGTAAAATTAATTTTGGTTGATACACTGTCAATACCAAAAGCTTCCGTCATTTCATTAGAATAATCATACAGGTAAATATCATCGTAGGTAGCTGTTGAAATACAATCCTTTGCCTCTCCATCTACATAATTACAAATAGATACTTCCACTGCATAATGACCGTTTTCTAACTTAAGGTCTTCCGGTATGGTTATTTCATCAGTTGTAACTCCTGTTGCTAACTGCCACTGGTAAACATATTTTCCTGTGTCTACATTTTTAAGCTTAATATATGTATTTTCAGAATTGTAATTTATATCCTCTGTCACAAAATCATTAGTTCTGATATTTGATATTTTAAAACTGAACTTTGCATTTTTAAGGCTGGATAAATACTCCGGCTGATAATCTTCCGGGTTATACTGATAACAAAGTCTTTTATCTACCTGCTGTCCATAATTACCCTTAGCCGTCAATTCAACCTTCAATGCCTTTCTGGAATAAATGTGATGCAGATTAAGTTCTATATCCTGAGTATCTGACAGGGAATACATATCGGGAATCATAACAAATGAATCCTTAATTAGTTTTCCCTTTGAAGCATCAAATTTAACAGTGCCGGTGCCCCATTCAAATGCTGATGCCTTAAATCCGGTACCTGCCATTACATTTAATTTTCCATAATATTTATCTGATGCTATAGCCAAAAATCTCTGTCTGTATGTACCGTTATCTGCTAATTTTGCCTCCTCTGCAATGGTGTATTCACTGCCACTGCCGGTAATTTTGGCATATGTCCACAGTTTTATTTTATTTTTATCATATCCGTCAGAATATGGGAATTCATCTCCATTTAAAAATTCTTCCCTATTTAATGCAATATAGGCTGACTTTCCTGACTGTTTTCTGACAAAATAGTGTCCTTCATTACAAGGGTCTTCAATAGCAACAAACATACCTACATCATTACTACTTGATGTAAAAGGTCCATCTACTACTAATGATGATTTTTTGTTTGGAACATCTGTTGGCAATGAAATCTGCATTTCCGGCATAGTCATATCAATGTTTGCTGTAACTAACTTTCCACTTGTAGTATTATTTTTATTTCTTGATACATCCTGTGCGTACACATAAAGGTCTCCGGAATAAACCTGGTTCTGAGTCACATTTTCCGTTTTTATGGTTGCAATACATTCCGTTACTTTTCCGTTATTTGTTTTTACTGTTTCTACCATACCGGCAGGTAAAACTTTGTATGATTTTAAATCCGGAACCACTTCCCCCTTTTTAACCCATATATACTTTATGGCGTTTATATCAACACCACCTTCGTCTTTAATTCTGACTTTAGCTTCCTGATATGCGCTGTTATCTGCATTTTCCTTAAGGCTTATTCCTCTATATGAAATTTCAGGGCTAATCTTATCTTCCGGATTATAATTATATTTAATGGTAGCTGTAGCTAAGTTAGTGTTTACATCTGCCGCCGTCATTTTGACCTTTATACCTGATGTAACCGTGGAATAGTCAATTTCGTCAATAAATTTCAGATACAAATATACATAAGTCCTTTCTCCTGTAAGAGTGAAAGTTGTATCGCTGTCATCTGTTCCTTCTAATATCAGATTTTTGTTTGATTCCCCTTCCTTAAATGTTCTTCGGGAAAGCTCGCTTTTGCTAAGTTCCTTCGGTGACAAAATATACCTGAATTTTTTAACGGTGCTGCTTTGTAAATCAACACTTATAGAGCCTTTTCCATCTCTGACACCGGAAGCAAAAGGCTTTTTATCACTTCCGCTTTCCTCATCATTATCAGTTGTGTTAAGGACAATTCTATACACCTCTCCGGTTATATCGCATCTTGCCATATCATAGGTTTTAGTGTCGTCAGGCACACTATCCTCCACCATAATTACAGGTGCCTTATTATCTAAGTAAAATGTTTTTGATGTGTCATTTCTTAAATCTCCAACGGTACCTGCCTCGTTATCCGAATAGTCTTTTAACAAATTTCTATTTTCAATATCTAATATGGTTATTCTGTAGTCTTCCTTCTTTTTCCCACTGGATTTTGGTTTTATAACCATATCACCAGTGATGGTTACCGGTTCAAAAGTGATTTTGGTGGAATCACCATAGTAAATACTTTTAGCTTTTGCCGTAATCTGTTTTCCTGCGGAACTATATATATTAAACTTTGCCTGTATTTTGGCAAGGTTTGTTCCGGAAACTTTTTTAATATTTTCATTATATTCCACACTGGCTGTTAATTTTGTTCCTACCTTTAAATAATAGTTTTCGTTGTCATTTAAATTGTTTATTTTCTGATTAGATGAAAGCTTAACACTTTTAATGTTAGGGCTTACTGCATCTAAATAAACCCTGCTTATGCTTACACCGTTTTTGTAGGCAGAATCATCCCTGAAGCTGTTGATATCCAACGGATTTCCTGCAATATCAGTAATGGCACTGGTGGTCTTTTTAATTTCATTTTCAAATTTAGTGGAATCGTTTATACCACTTTTTAATTTTGATATGGTTGAACTACTGTTTGAAAGTGTATTTCCATTGTTATCTAAAAATGCACGGTCAAATTTTGAGTTCTTATTTGCTGATGATTTCACTATAAGACTACTTTGTTTATCAATGTCTGCAAGACCTGATACAAAGTAATCCATAGCCTCTGTTTTGTTATTTACCTTAATAGTTGCCGGTATGTCGTAAGAAAAAATTGCCGTATCATTCTTTAAACTAACAAGTTTTGCCTGAATGTGGGTAGCATTCTTTGTATTTTTCTTTGCTAAAGACAAACCTAACTTAATATTAGTAGACTGTTTACTTGAATTCTTGTTATCTGCCAAACGTACATATTCACTGAATTTTACCTTAGCGTAAAGGGTCTGACCTGCCTTAAAATAGGTTGTTTCGCTGTCGCTATTAGCTGCTGAAGTAATTTTTATACTTGAAATAGTAGGTGCCTTGGTATCCTTTAATGCTATAGATACATTTTCTATGTATGCACCACTACAACCGTCACAGCCTTTTTTTGCAGTCATATATACTACAAGACGGTTTTTGTAACCTCTGTCAGGATTAGTTGTATTCCAGCATCCGTTTCCTCCAATTTCTGAATAATCAGAATTGTCTTTTGTTTCAAATAGTCTGCCATAAAACCAGTCATTGTTATCGGCTTTTGGGTATCCGAAAATTATTTTTCCGTACTGTTTTATTTTGTTCCAATGACGTTTTGTACTTCTATGATTATGGTTTTTAACATTTGCACAAATGCTTTGCTCAATCTGACCTTTCTTTGCTAAATCATAGAGGCCAACAAACTTACTGCTTTTTAATTCAGCCCAGTAAGATTTTCCTGCGCCTCCATGCCTGTTCTGGTATGTAAGACCAAGCATATTTACATTGTTAAATGCACTTCCGTTCCTTGAATCTTCTGCTAAGGAGTTGGTTCTTGTTAATGCCTTGTATACGTTATCGGCATTGTCCCCTGACAACATATCGTTGCACATTAAGGAAACTCCTATTTTTTTAGGTTCGTAAGTAACTGCCGCATTTACATTAACAGCACCTCTAAAGAATTCCACAGCCGGAATACTTGTAACCACTATCGCCGTGGCAAGTATTGTGCTTAGAATCTTTTTGCTTTGTTTTAAAGTTTTAAATCTGTGTTTTGGCATAGATTCATCTCCTTCCTTCCCGTTTTTATTATATTATGTAAGTTTCAAAAGTATAAATTACAATTGCGTATAAATCGGGCTTTGTTTATAAGTAAAATTATAAACGAAAGAAGTTTTTCTGCCATCGTACGTTTTTAAGGAAAAATGGACATTTCCCCGGGATTCTACCTTTGTGCATCGGCTCTTAAGTGATGTGCAAAGGTGATATATACGTTTTTTGGGGTTCTATCTTTGTGCACCAACTTTTAAGTGATATGCAAAGGTGGTATATACGTTTTTTCAGGGAGATTATCTGGGAATGAAGTCATTTTGTTGTTGGACTTTATCTAAGTATGAAGTCTTTTGGCTGTTGTTCGGGCTGTTATGGTAGTATAGAGTTATTTGGCTATAAGCTGTTATTCGGGCTATTATGCAGTATAGAGTTATTCGGGTTGTTATTGTAGCATGGAGTCCTTTAGCTATAAGCTATTATCGCAGCATAAAATCCTTTAGTTGTTTTCTGTTGGTTATATTTAGTTTATTAAATACGCAGGTTAAATGTTGTTTTACCGTTCTTTGGGTAATATCCATATATTCTGCTATTTCCTTATTTGTCCATCCTCTGTTGGCAAGCATGGCAATGGTAAATTCCGTGGTGGTTAGGTTATCCGCCACATCCTCGTTAGTATGAGGATTGTGGATTCGTCTCCAACCGGCGCTGAATCTATATGTAATATCAATTATTCTGGCATAATCCTTTGGATATTCTTTTCTCATACAGGTTTCTATCAACCCCTGCAAAAGCCCATGATGCTCTCCTATTCCTTCTATTAAATCGTCAGGCTTTGCAATTCTCCATGCCTCCATAAAGTATTTTTTTGCCTCGTCCTTTTTCATCATATTCATGGCATCCATTGCTGCCACAAGATTTAAATATATCATTGCTATTGGGTATGTTTTGTCACAGGTCATAATGCATGCCTGAACAACTCCTAATGAACGCTCATATTCCTTATTAAGATACGCCTTGTGAGCCAAAACATATACTCCCCACAACTGCATTCCTTTGGTAAATTCTGTAAGGTATTCAGACAATGGCGGTATATCACCTACCGGAAGATGAAGCAGCGTGTGAGCCGCCGAAGCAACAAATACGCAGCATGCCCTTGTTTTTTTGTCGATGTTTTCAGCCATGGCTTTTTCAAGATATTCTTTTAGCCTCTCAAGACCAAGTCTTGCCGAATTGATTCTGTCTAATGACAGATTTGCAAAGGTATATATAAGACTTGCCGACAATTTAAGCATTATATCCTCATGATTTAAGTACATTTCAGCGTATGTAACTGCCTTTTCATGGTGACCGCTAAAGTAATAATACTCAGCGTATGCCATTTCCTTTTGCGGAATATCTTCTATGTTCTCAATAAATTCAAGACATTTTCCAAGAGGAAATGCCGAGCTCATAAGTAACATGGCAGTTCTGGTGATGTTAGGCGTTGTGGTTCTGGCAGGCGTTGTGATAACGGATGTTTTTTTGGTGTCCACACTGTTGTTATTTTCCGTAAAATCATCTGTACTAATGTTTTTCATTGTGCCATGGAATATCACCGGGTTATCCACACTATTGTTACCTGCTTTTTTGTCTGTCAATCCTAAAATATAGTCTGCCGACACTCCAAATTCCTTTGTCATTGCAATTAATATCTCACTGCTTATAGTTTTAGTTTCTTCATTTACTATTCGGCTGATTTGAGACGGAGTAACTCCTAATCTTCTGGCAAGCTCACTTCTGGATATGCCCGCCTCCTGACATAATGACATAATTATCTGACCTGATGTTTTGTCCAAATTCATTTTATTCCTGCTCCCTTCATATTTAAACTATAGCACACATTAAAAGCCATTGCAAATTTGCAAAAGTGGGTGATGGAGGAATTGTGGTAAGTGTGGGGCTTGTAAATACTTGCGGGAGATTCTTGTGGGAATTGTTGTGATTCCGGGATGTGGTGATATTCCCGGATGGATGCTGCGTGGGGTGGATGGTGAATGTTACGTGGGGTGGGATTCTGTGAGGTCCCGAGGGGGTGGGACGTTGTGAGGTTTCTGTGGGGACGTTACATTAATATGAGTATTTTTGTAGATTTTTAATGTAAATAATTCAAAATTTTATAGCTTGGTGGAAGATAATTAGGCTTGTTTTTAAGAAATTACATTAATATATCAATTCTTGTATTTTTTTATTGTAAATATATGCATTTAAATTTTTAAATGAATTTTAAATTACAATAAAATATTTGTTTCACTTGATTTTTATTGTAATTTTTTTATCTGATGTTGACTTATCTAACAATATGGGCGAGTTGTAATTAGAATTTACAATAAAATATGATTATTTTACAATTATTAATGTAAAAATCCGAGATTAAGCTTCCTTGGGTATTAAAATTTACAACAGAATTTCAGATATTGTGTTTTTTTATGTAATTAATAAGGTGCCGGGGATTTTTCGCAACATTTTCTCATAACATTCACTATTGCTTTTATGTATTAATTCTGATATTATCTTTAAGGATTATATAAGTTCATAATACGGATGAACGTTTCTACTAACTGCCGCAAATAGTTATCTATAACCGCTTTTATAGATATACTTTATTTAGCGGTATTTTTTTGCGTTTTTGGCAATTTCACACCGACTAAATAAGTTGGCATTACATATTAAATTAGGAGGATTTTTATGAAGCATTACGACGTTATTATTATTGGAGCCGGTCCTGGAGGTATTTTTGCAGCATACGAGCTAACCAGAAAAAAGCCTGAACTTTCAATTGCCGTTTTTGAGGAGGGTCACAAGCTTTCCATGAGAAAATGTCCTATTGACGGCAATAAAGTTCCAAATTGCATCAACTGTAAAAGCTGTTCTATTATGAGTGGCTTTGGTGGCGCCGGAGCTTTTTCTGATGGAAAATACAATATTACAAATGATTTTGGTGGAACATTATACGAACACATTGGAAAAACAAAGGCTCTTGATTTAATGAGATATGTGGACGATATTAATATGTCCCACGGTGGAGAAGGGACCCATTTGTACTCTACCGCCGGAACTAAATTTAAGAAAATATGTATGCAAAACAAGTTAAAACTTTTAGATGCATCGGTTCGACATTTAGGAACGGATATTAACTACGTTGTTTTGGAAAATTTATATAATGAATTAAAAGAAACTATTGATTTTTACTTTGATACACCTGTGGTTTCAATCGAGAAAACAGACGACGGCTATGTTATTCATACGGCTGATGACTCCTTTGAAAGCCCTAAATGTATTGTTTCTGTTGGTCGAAGCGGAAGCAAATGGATGGAAAAAGTTTGTCACGAAATGGATATCCCAACCAAATCAAATCGTGTGGATATTGGTGTCCGTGTGGAACTTCCTGCTGTTATTTTTTCCCATCTTACAGACGAACTCTATGAAAGCAAAATTGTTTACCGTACACAACAATTCGAGGATAACGTCCGTACTTTCTGTATGAATCCTCACGGTATTGTGGTAAACGAAAATACAAACGGCATTGTAACGGTCAATGGACACAGTTACGAAAGCGAAGAAATGCAGACTGAAAATACTAACTTTGCCCTTCTTGTGGCTAAGCATTTTTCAGAACCTTTCAAAGATAGTAACGGCTACGGCGAAAGCATTGCCAGACTTTCAAATATGTTAGGGGGTGGCGTTATTGTTCAGCGTTTTGGCGATTTGGTAAGAGGTCGACGCAGCACTGAGAACCGTATCGAGGAAGGACTTGTTACTCCTACTCTCTCAGCAACTCCGGGAGATTTAAGTCTTGTGCTTCCTAAACGTATTTTAGACGGCATTATTGAAATGATTTATGCATTAGATAAAATCGCTCCGGGAACAGCTAATGACGATACTTTGCTCTACGGAGTAGAGGTTAAATTCTACAATATGGAAGTGGAACTTAATGACAATCTTGAATGTAAATACAATGGATTATATATTATCGGGGACGGCAGTGGCGTAACCCACTCACTGTCTCATGCATCCGCAAGCGGTGTATATGTTGCAAGGGATATCTGTGAGAAGATGTAGCGATGTGTTGGGAGTAAAAGTTGGAATCTTTGGAGGTTGTCTTGCAGATTCAGATTGATGATTAGCTGAGAAATTGTTATGATAGTTGGAAACGGCAAAATTACATTAATAAATTTGTTTTAATATAATTTTGCCGTATTTTTCCTTATTGAAACTAATGTAGAGTATAAAAAGTACATTTTTTTCCTGATTTTTTCAATATTTACTGTAAATAATTGAATTTAATGGCTGGTATGACTAATTTTTTCATGATATTTACATTAAATAAAGTATTAAATAAGAATATTATTGTACCGGACTTAAATTGACTAATTTTCACTTTCTAAAAATACAATAATATTCTTGTATTTTTAGCTTCTTCCTGTAATTAACGTTTATAGCAAATGATATGAGAACTATGTGCCTGAAAATAAATGCGCTATATACTAAAATTAATTTTTCAATACAAAACTACTTAGCATATGTTGTAAGCAAGCAGAAATTTTTACTTTATAAACTTGTTAAGACTTCTGTTGTAAATATTCCAGAAAGCCTCTGCATCCCCGCACCACATCAGAATATGTGATATCAAAATTTCCTGTGTACCACGGATCCGCTATGTCTGCCGAATCGTTGGCGAAAGTCAACAGTTTGTACACCTTGTTGTCCTTATCTCTTCCAATAATTCTCATAATATTTTTTTTATTTGCAGTGTCCATTCCAATGATGTAGTCAAAATATTCGTAATCCTGTTTTGTCATCCTTCTTGCACGATGATTTCCGCAGTAAATTCCTTCAAGATTTAGCTTGTTTCTAGTTCCTGGATGGACGGGATTTCCAATTTCTTCGTAGCTTGTAGCTGCTGAGTCGATGTAAAACTGCCAGGCTATGCCTTCCTGTTCAACCATATGTTGAAGGACGTATTGTGCCATAGTGGAGCGACAGATATTGCCGTGGCAAACAAATAAAATCTTGATTTTTCTCATATTTCCAGTATTTTCGGGCTTTTCAAGCCTTTTTACCTTTCTTCATTTTTCACTTATTCTGGCATATTTTACCATATCTTTGCATATTTTTGTCATCAATTTTGGTAAAAACTTTGGTAAATTTCAAGTCTGTACCAAAGGCAAATCTGCCATTGGGAATCGACAGGTAAGAAATTGGGGATTAAGATAAATACTGGCATTCAGCCATTTTTCTCTCATTTTCATCAGGTCATTATGAATTAATTGCTTTTTGAAAATCTTCCTGTGCATCCTGAAATTTAACATGAGTATAGGTATTCATCGTAACACTGATATCCGAGTGTCCCATAATATACTGAAGCATCTTCGGATTCATTCCCGACTTAGCCATATTAGAACAAAACGTATGACGACACATATGCGGTGTGATTGGCGGCATCTGAACCTTATATATGCTATTGTACTTTTCCCGAATATGCTGAAAATACTTTTCCCAATGTAATGCCACCATAGGCATATCATTCTTATCAAGGAATAAAAATCCTGTCATTCCATCAACCATCGGTTCAACTTTGGGATTGACCCTGTCCTTAAGTATTCTCTTGAAACAAGCCACCACCTCACCAGACATTGGAACATATCTCTCGCCACTTTCTGTCTTAGGCTTTTCAATGATATATTGCATCTAACTTGTTCTCTGTAATTGGAGAACTAAGTATTATGTACGAAGGACGCCTTCCAGAATAGGCAATATTCCAT
>OLVP01000288.1_pt1 | contig 44880 bp, 42 predicted proteins | sample 1673281 | NCBI WGS metagenome assembly OLVP01 (sample SAMEA3178940, study PRJEB25190) | human gut metagenome | biome: human gut; feature: human-associated habitat; material: faeces | place: Austria | collected 2013
AGCCGCCGGAGCGGTGCTTAAGCCGTTAGGCGGGAATTGTGCGGTGTTGCCTTTACTCTTTTTCCAGCATATAACCCACATTGCGCACGGTACGCAGGCGGTCGCCCAGATGCAGTTTGCGGCGCAGCCGGGTGACATGGGTATCCAGCGTGCGGGTGCTGTCAGCAATGTCATCCTCGCCCCAGACGGTTTCGTACAGATAGTCCCGGTAGAGTGCGCGGCCGCGGTTGCGCAGGAAAAGCAGCAGTAGTTCGTACTCTTTGGGCGTCAGGCGTATCTCCTCGTCCCCGCGCTGGATGCGGCAGGCAGCGGTGTCTACGGTCAGATCCCACAGGTGGTAGACTACCATGCTGCGGCCCGCGCGGCGCAGAACGCTTTCTACCCGGGCTACTAATTCGGCCGGGGCAAAGGGCTTGACGATATAATCATCGGCCCCGCTGTGCAGGCCGCGCACGCGGTCCTCTACCGCCGCCTTGGCCGTGATGAAGATGCAGGGTGTGCCGGTGGGGCGGATATAGTTCAGCAGGTCGTAGCCGTCGATTTGGGGCATCATAATATCCAGCAGCACCAGGTCGTACTGTTTTTTCTCCAGCAGATCGGCGGCTTTGATGCTGTCGGTCACGGCCTCGCAGCGGTAGCCTGCGTCGGTCAGGATGCGGCGTATCAGCATGGCGATAGCCTGTTCGTCGTCTACAACTAAAATCGGATGCATGGCAAAAACCTCCTTTGCCTCTATTGTACCGCAGAATGTGTCCGATTTGAAAACTTTTGCAAAGAAAAAGCCGCCGTGCAGCAAAAAGCGCACAGCGGCTTAGAAATTATAAAATTACTCGCGGATCTCGATGCCAAGCTTAAACTTCAGGTTGCCGAGGATCTTCTTGACGAAGCGATCGACCTCATCGGCAGCGAAGGGCTTCTCACCGGGCTGGAAGTACAGGCTGAAAGCCATACTCTTCTTGTCAGCGCCCAGCTTTTCGCCGCGGTAGATGTCGAACAGCTCCACCCTGGTCAGCTGCTTGCAGGCGCGCTGCATCTCGGTGATGAGGGTGCCGCACTCCATGCTTTCGGGAGCAACCAGGGCCAGATCGCGCTGGACCGGGGCAAACTCCGGGATCGGGGTGTAGTGCAGGCTGGTGGGGACCAGAGCGTGGAAGGCGACCCAATCGATCTCGCCCAGGTAGATGTTCAGGTTGGAGCGGCTGTCCTTGGGCAGCTTCAGCTCAGCGGTGACATCATTGGCCAGCTTGCCGAAGACGCCGACGCGCTCGCCCTTGCACAGGATGTAAGCGGCAATGCCGGGGTGCAGCCAGGCAACATCGGCGGCACGCTCCACGGTCAGCTCCACGCCGAAAGCATCGCCAAAAGCGGCGACAGCGCCCTTGACGGTAAAGAAATCCTCGTCACTGCCCCAGGCGGCGAAGCCCAGGTGCAGGCGCTCTTCCGGCAGTTCGGTGACAGGCAGCTGCTTCGGAATGTAGATGTTGGACATCTCGAACAGGCGGCCCTCGCCGTTACCCTTGCGCAGGTTGTCAACGACAACGTTCAGCAGGGACGGAGCCAGCAGCGGGCGCATGATGGTCAGATGAGAGGAAATGGGGTTCAGGATGCGGATAACCTTGCGCTCCGGGGCGTCGGCAGCGATATGCAGCATATCCAAGTCGGCATCGGCGTAGAACGCGAGGGTCTCGGCCTCGTAGAAGCCCTGAGCGCACATGGTGCGCTTGGCCTTGGCGCGGGCCTTCTGCTCAGCGGTCAGGCCGCCGGTGGTGACCTGGGCAGCCTTCAGGAAAGTAGGCACGATGTGGTCATAGCCGTACTCGCGGATGACTTCCTCGGCCAGGTCAGGCTCGCCGACCTCGATGTCCTCACGCCAGCGGGGCGCGACGACCTGCATGGTGTTGCCATCGGCTTCGAGGGTGACATCGAACTGCAGACGGTGCAGGATGTCGAGGATGGCATCGGTGGGCACGGTGATGCCCAGGATGGCGTTGATGCCGCTGATGGTGGCGGTGAAGTGCTTACCCTCACGCGGGGCACCGGCGGAGCAATCGAAGTGTGCAGCGGTGACTTCGCCGCAGCCCAATTCCTGAATGAGGTGCAGGGCGCGGGCCATGCCCAGCTCGGTGGTGTACTCAGAGATGCCCTTCTCGTAGTGGCTGGAGGCATCGGTGTTCTGGCCCAGGCCGCGGGCGGTCTTGCGGATGTTGTCGCGGGCGAACTTGGCGCTCTCGAAGAGCAGCTGGGTGGTGCTGTCTTTGATCTCGCTGTTCAGGCCGCCCATAACGCCGGCCAGGGCAACGGGCTTGGAACCATCGCAGATGACCAGGTTATTGGGGGTCAGCTTGAAGTTCTTCTCGTCTAGGGTGGTGATCTCCTCACCATCCTTGGCGCGGCGGACGATGATCTGGCAGCTTTCCAGCGTGTCCATATCGAAGGCGTGCATCGGCTGGCCGATCTCCAGCATGACGTAGTTGGTGATGTCAACGACGTTGGAGATGCTGCGCAGGCCGCACAGGGCCAGCTGGCGCTTCATCCAGCGCGGAGAGGGGCCGGGGGTGATGTTGCGGACATAGTGGCCGATGTAGCGCGGGCAGAGGTCCGGGGCCTCGACGGTGATGGACAGACGGTCGTCGGTGGTGTCGGAGACGGTATAGTCGGTGGCGGGCATCTTGAGGGGCTTGCCCAGCACGGCGGCAACTTCGCGGGCGATGCCGAGGACGCTCTGGCAATCGGCACGGTTGGCGGTGACGGAGATGTCAAAAATGTAATCATCCAGGCCGACAACTTCCTGAATGGGGGTGCCGGGAACGGTATCCTTGGGCAGGTCGAGCAGGCCGTAGACCTCAGCGCCGGGATACAGGTCGTCGTTCAGGCTCAGTTCCTCGCCGCTGCAGAGCATGCCGTTGGACTCAACACCCATCAGGGGCTTGGCCTTGATCTTGATGCCGCCGGGCAGCGTGGAGCCGTCCAGAGCGGCGGGGGTGTGCATGCCCTCGTAAACGTTAGAAGCGCCGGTGGAGATCTGGATGTCGTGGCCGTACTCGCCGCAGTCTACTTTGCAGATATGCAGGTGGGTGCCCTCCTGAGGAACGCACTCGGTGACAACGCCGACAACGACTTTGCTGATCTCGCCGCCGAGATCAATGAGTTCTTCGACCTCAAAGCCACAGCCAAAGAGCTTATCTTCCAACTCCTGCGCGGTGACGTCAATATCAACATACTGTTTTAACCAGCTGAACGGTACTTTCATAATCTGTACTCCTCCCCCATCAATCCTCGAACTGCTTCAAGAAGCGCAGATCGTTTTCAAACATCAGGCCGATGTTGTTGATGCCGTATTTGAGCATGGCGATACGCTCGATGCCGATGCCAAAGGCAAAGCCGGAATAGACGTTGGGGTCAATGCCGCAGTTTTCCAGCACGCTGTGGTGCACAACACCGGCACCCAGGACCTCGATCCAGCCGGTGTGCTTGCACAGCGGGCAGCCCTTGCCGCCGCACTCGAAGCAGGAAACGTCGACCTCGACGCTGGGCTCGGTGAACGGGAAGTAGGACGGGCGCAGACGGGTCTTGACGTCAGCGCCGAACAAAGCCTGGACGAACTTGTCCAGCATGCCCTGCAGGTCGCACAGGGTGATGCCTTTGTCCACGACCAGACCCTCCATCTGGTGGAACATCGGGGAGTGGGTGGCATCGGAGTCAGAGCGGAAGACGCGGCCCGGGACCAACACTTTGATGGGGGGCTTTTCCATATCCATCACGCGGATCTGGCCGCCGCTGGTCTGGGTGCGCAGTACGATGTCATCGGCCACATAGAAGGTGTCCTGCATATCGCGGGCGGGGTGATTCTTGGGTACATTCAGGCGGGTGAAGTTGTGGTCGTCATCCTCGATCTCGGGACCTTCGTAGATCTCAAAGCCCATGCCGGCAAAAACGTCGACGATCTCGTTCTTGACGAGAGTAATGGGATGCAGGCTGCCGTTCAGGCGAACCTTCGGGGGCATGGTGATGTCCACGGTTTCGGCGGCGTTGCGGGCAGCCAGGGCGGCCTGCTCCACCTGGACGGACAGGGCCTGATACTGGCCCTCGGCCCACTGCTTGAACTCGTTGATGGTCTTGCCAACGGCAGGGCGATCCTCTTTGGGCACATCGCGCAGGGACTTGGTCAGCCCGGCAACAGCGCCGTTTTTGCTCAGGAATTTCTGCCAGAAGTCCGACAGCTGTGCCTGATCGGTGACAGCGGCGGCAGCTTCTTCAATCGCCGCGCGCAGCTCTTTGATTTTCTCTTCCATAGTACACCTCTGTTTATGGGTCTTGCGGGACAAAACAAAAAGGCCTCGTCCCTGTGCTTGTCAGGGACGAAGCCTTGCACATCAAAACTCCGCGGTACCACCCGTGTTCCGCGCAAAAAAGGCGCGGCACTCTTTAACTGCCGGTAACGGTGCAGAGCCGTTGCGTACTACTAAGCGGGTATGCCGTTCACGCGCACCACTCAGGAGTGAACTTCGGCGCGGGGGCTTGGGGGCGGCTTGCAGCCGGTGACCGCTCTCTCTGGTCCGAAACGAACCGCGCGTACTTTCTCCGTCAATGTGTTTTAACGAATACGGATTTAGTATAGCGGTTTCGGCAGGATTTGTCAAGGGCGGTTTAGCTGTCGCGGCGGCGGCCAAGCAGACGCACCACGTACAGGAAGATGTTGATGAAGTCGAGGTAGAGGTTCAGTGCACCGATAATGGAAGCCTTGTGCAGCATGGCTGCATCACCGCCGAAATAGGCGTAGTGATGCTTGAGCATCTGGGTATCATAGGCGGTCAGACCCATGAACAGGAAAAGACCAACGGCGCAGAGCAGCAGATCACCAATGCCAAAGCTGAAGCCAAACAGGCTGAACAGGCTGCCAACCAGGGAGCAGATGATCATGGCAATCAAACCGCCCATCAATTTAGGACCCCAGCCGACCAGGCTGCGGTTGGTGGTAGCACCGTACACGGCCATAACGCCGAAGTAGACAGCGCCCACCAGGAAGGCCAGCACCAAGCTGCCCAGATCATAGATCAGGAAGATGGAGCAGAGGTTCAGGCCGTTGAGCGCCGCATAGGCAAAGAAGATGCCAGTAGCGGTGCCTGGCTGCAGGCTGGTGACACGGGCGGACAGTACACCGACCAAAATCAGCTCTGCAATGCAGGTGATGAAGAAGACGCCGCTGTTGATGAAAGCATAGACCAAACCGGTGGAAATAGCACCGATGGCCACGGCGAAGGTGACCAGCAGACCGGCAAACATCCAGCCGAAGGTCTTGGTCATATATTGATTTAAGGTTCCAAACGGACTTTCAGCATAAGAAATATCATTGTAATTCTGATACATGGTTGAAATCCCCTTTCTGTATGAAGTATTATACTGTTATTAGGATGTCAATTCATCACAAAACTATTAAGAACCATGGATAAAAGGTGAAAAATGTCTGATTTGTACGGAATTTATCTGCATATTCCCTACTGCCGGGCCAAATGCCGGTATTGTGATTTCTACTCGGCTCCCGGTGCGCGGGGAGTACCGCAGGCCTATGTGAGCGCGCTGCTGCGAGAGCTTGCAAAGAACGACCGCCGCCCGGATACGCTCTACTTTGGCGGCGGGACGCCTGCCCTGCTTTCGCCTGCCCAGGTAGAAAGCCTGATTACGGCGGCGAATCCTTTGCCGGGGGCGGAGATAACGCTGGAGGCCAACCCCGATGTGGTGATGCAGGAAAGCTTGGCAGGCTTCCGCGCGGCAGGGGTGACGCGCATCAGCTTTGGCGTGCAGAGCGCCAGCAACGCCCAGTTGCGGCGACTGGGGCGCACCCACACCGCCGAAAGGGCCGCACAGGCACTGGCCTGGGCGCGGGCGGCAGGTTTTGAGGAAATCTGCGGCGACATCATGCTGGCACTGCCGGAGTACAGCAACGCCGAGTTTGATGCTACGCTTGCCTTGTTGCGGGACGGCGGCTGTACGCATATTTCGGCTTACCTATTAAAGGTAGAGCCGGGCACGGCGTTTTACCGCAATCCGCCCGCGGGCCTGCCGGACGGCGACGCGGCGGCGGACTTTTATTTATATGCGGTGGCCCAGCTGGAAAAGGCCGGGTACCAGCAGTATGAGATCAGTAACTTCTGCCGCCCCGGCCATGAGGGACGGCACAACCTGCTGTACTGGGATTGCTGCGACTACCAGGGCTACGGCCCTGCGGCCCACAGTTGTGTGGGCCGTGTACGGAAATACTGGCCGGACGATGTGCAGGCGTTTATTGAGGGCACCGCCGCCGAAGCGATGGAGGGCGATTGCACGGCCGAGGATTTTTTGCTGATGCAGCTTCGCCTGCGCAGAGGGTTAAGCTTAGCCGAATACGGCCGCTGGGGTGGCAGCTTTACCTCGGCGCAGAAACAGTTTATCCGCCAGTGCGTGGCCCACGGCTACGCCGAGTTTGACGAGGAAACGCTTCGCCTTACTCCCGCCGGTATGGTGGTACAGAACTCTATTTTGACCGAATTGATGTGAAATATAAAATGCCGCCTCTGCCTTTTTTGAGGGCAGGGGCGGTATTTGTATGCGTTTAAATTTCGCGGATAGGCCAGCCGAGCAGCTCGGCAGCGGTGCGATCATGGGTGACCAAAATCGTGGGCCGCTCCCCTGCCAGGCGGCGGGTAACGGCGGCGGCATCGCGCACCAGGTCGGCATCCATGCCGGTGAAGGGTTCGTCCATCAGCAGCGTTTGGGCGTCCTGGCACAGCAAGGCGCGCAGCAGGGCGGCACGGCGCTTTTGCCCGCCGGAAAGCCGCACGGCAGGCAGGCGCAGGTCAGCCTCGGTAAAGCCAAGGGATCGCAAGTCGCTGCGGGCCTGGGCGGCGGTCAGACCGTGGCCTGTCAGCACAAGGTTGTCTACGGCAGTCAGCTGAGGGCAAAGACGGTCCTCCTGAAAGACGACGGCAGGGGTCACCACGCCGGTGATGGTGCCGCTGTCGGCGGTCTCCAGCCCTGACAGGATGCGCAGAAGCGTTGTTTTTCCACAGCCGGAAGCTCCCATCAGTACCATGGGACGGTCCACTGTCCAACAGAAACTTTGCAGCACGGAGTGGGTGCCGAAGCTTTTGCAGAGGTTTTCGATAACGATGCTCATGCCTGCACCTCCCCGCAAAGACGGGCTTTTACGGCTCGCAGCAGCCGGGCGGCCACGGTGGACAGCAGCGCCGAAAGCAGCACGATGACCAGCGTCCAGGCGAACACATCGGGTGTGGACAGGGTGATTTTGGCGCGGTAGAGCGCGTCGCCGACCGAATGGTCCGGCAGGCCGATGACCTCGGCCGAGACGCCGCTTTTCCAGCACATACCCATGGCGGCAATGCAGCTTTCACAAAACGACGGGAAAATGCCGGGCAGCCAGATATACCGCAGCCTAATGATGAGCGGCAGGCGGTAGACATGGGCCATCTCCAACAGTTGAGAGTCCGTATCAGCAATGCCGCCCTGCACCCCGGCGTAGACCACCGGTAGCACATGGGTAAAGCTGACTACCACCGAAAGGTTGGCACTGCGCACCCACAGCAAAGCCAGGATGACAAAGCTGGCTACTGGCATGGCGCGGATAAGCTGCATGGCAGGCTCAATAAAAATGCGCACCCAGCGCCAGCGGGCACCCAACGAACCCAGCACCAGCCCACCGACGACCGCCAGCAGGAACCCGGCCAATATGCGCAGAGCACTGAACACGATGCGCTGCCAGAAACCAGCTGTAGGCGCCAGCTGAGCCAGCGCCTGCAGTGTTTGTATTGGTGTGGCGAGAAATAACCCGCCATGCCCCAGAGAGACAGCCGCCAACTGCCAGACCACGATCCATGCGGCCAGGGCGGCAGCTCGCTGCCAAAATTTAACCGGCATAGTAGAAGTCGTCAGCCGGCATGCTGCCACCCACACTGGTGGGGTCAGCGTCGAACAGGACCTGATAGTAGGTGGTCAAGTCGGCTTTCATCTGGTCGCCGGTCTCGAACACGATATTGCACTGGGGCAGGGCCTTCTGGGCCAGGGCAGCCTTGGCAACGATGCCGTACTCCTCGCACAGGGCGGCGGTGCCTTCCAGATCGGTGTTGGCGGCGTCCACGCTGGCCTGGTAAGCGTCCATGAAAGCGGCGAAGCGGTCGGCATCGGCCTCAACGGCATCCTTGCGGACGACCAGAACGCCGGTGACCAGCTTGGAACCGGCGACCTTCTGCCATTCCTCGTTCATATCCAGGGCAACGCGCAGGCCCTCGACCTGGGACAGAGCGCTGGTCACGAAAGGCTGGGGCAGCATGGCGATGGTGGCCTCGCCAGCCTGGACCTTGCTCAGAGCCTCAGTGGCTTCGCTGCAGTACTCGATGGTGACATCGTTGTCGGGGTCGATGCCGTTCTCGGACAGGACATAGCGCAGGACATACTCCGGCGTGGTGCCCTTGCCGGTGGTGACGAGGGTCTGGCCCTTGAGATCAGCGACGCTGTTTACGGTCTCGCCATTTTCGACGATGTACAGCACGCCCAGCGTGTTGACGCAGGCAACCTCAACGGCACCGTTGGTCTTCTGGTACAGGGTAGCAGCTAGGTTAGCGGGCACAGCGGCGGCGTCGATGTCACCCTTGACCAGCAGGGGCACAACCTCGTCGGCAGCACCGTACATGTTGAAGTCGACCAGGTCGGCGGCATCGTCAGCTGTCAGCATGTTGACCAGGCCCATGGTGGTGGGGCCTTTCAGGCCAGCCACGCGCAGGGCAGTGGTCTCGGCAGAGGTTTCGGGGCTGGCTTCCTCCTCCACGGTGGAGACGGCTTCGGTAGAAGCGGACTCGGCGGTGGATTCAGCCACAGAAGATGCGGATGCGCCGCAGCCGGCCAGAGATGCGCAGAGCGCAAAGGCGGCAACAGCAGAAAGAATACGTTTCAGTTTCATGATTTTCTGTTCCTCTCTTTTTGGGATGCTGATAGAAACATCTCTTGCTTTTGCTGCCCCACTATACTATAATAAATAGAAAATGTCTGTTGCCTGTGCAACATTCTTGAGAGAGGACCCCTGCATGGAGTACACCCCTTATTTTGATACATTGCGCAAGACCCGTCTGCTGCGCGGTATGACGGATGCGGAGCTGACTCTGCTGACGGAAAGCCTGGCCCCGCGGGTGCGCCGGTACGATAAAGGCGAACTGCTGCTGATGGCCGGGTACGAGACGAAAGACGTGGGCATCATTTTGGAAGGCGAGATCACAGCCACCAAGCCGATGCCTGACGGTACGCCCATCACGATGGCCCGCATGGGGCCGGGCGGCGTGTTTGCCGATGTGCTGGCAGGCGGCCGCAGCAAAAGCCCGGTCAACGTGACGGCGGCTGTTCCCTGCCTGGTGCTGTACCTGCCCTACGATGGTATGCTGCGGCCAAGCGGAGAGTTGAGCGCTGCCCACTGGAAGCTGCTGCAGAACTGGCTGGAGACGATCAGCGGAAAATATTTTTCGCTGGACTGCCGCCTGGAATTACTGTGCTGCAAGAGCCTGCGCGGGCGCATCTGCCTGTGGCTGCTGGAACAGCGCGACCAGACCGGCAGCGACACCTTTACTATCACGATGACCCGCGCGGAACTGGCCGCCTACCTGAACTGTGACCGCAGCGCTTTAAGCCGCGAACTGAGCCGCATGCAGGAAGACGGCCTGATCGAACTGTTCCGCAGTACCTTCAAACTGCCTGACCCGGAGAGGTTGGCAAATGAAATGTAAGGAGCTTACCATGCCATTTAAAACTGCAGTGCAAGCCCGCTGGAATAATGTGTACCAGTGGCTGCAGGAGACCGACCATGTGGATACCCACCCGGAAGGCCCGGTGTTTGTGTTCCTGGAGCGCCACGAACTGCAGGATATTTTGGGGGAACACACCCTGGATAAAGGCACTGTGGAGTTTGAAAACGAGAATTATATCGCCTACGGCTATCCCAGCTACGATGAAATGCGTGCTGACTTTTTTGATTAAGTGAGGATTCAACTATGAATGACCGAAAAGACCCGATCCTTTACATCGTCATCCCCTGCTATAATGAGCAGGAGGTGCTGCCGATTACGGCACCGCTGTTTTTGCAGAAAATCAACGACCTGGCAGCGGCAGGGAAGATCAGCCCCGACAGCCGGGTGCTGTTTGTGAATGATGGCTCTAGGGATCGCACCTGGGAGATCATCAACGAGCTGGCGGCCAGTGATGAACACTATGTCGGTATCTGCCAGAGCCGCAACCGTGGGCACCAGAACGCAGTGCTGGCAGGCCTGATGGAGGCAAAAGACCGCTGCGACATCACAATTTCCATCGATTGCGACGGCCAGGACGACATCAACGCCATGGACGGCATGGTGGATGCTTATCTGGACGGCTGCGATGTGGTGTACGGTGTGCGCAGCAAGCGCGATACCGATACTTTCTTTAAGCGTTTTACCGCCGAAAGTTTTTATAAACTGCTGAACGCCATGGGGGCTGAGGTGGTGTACAACCACGCTGACTACCGCCTGATGAGCGCCCGTGTACTGCAGGAGTTTGCCAAGTTCAAAGAGGTAAACCTCTTCCTGCGCGGCATGGTGCCGCTGGTTGGCTTTAAGTCGACCAGCGTAGCCTACGAGCGCCACGAGCGCATTGCAGGTGAGAGCCACTATCCCCTGTCCAAGATGCTGTCGCTGGCCTTTGACGGTATCACCAGCCTGTCCATCAAACCCATCCGCTTTATTACCGGGTTCGGAGTGATCGTGGCACTTATCAGCTTTATTGGTGTGATCTGGGCCATGGTGGAGGCCATCCTGGGGCTGACGGTCTCCGGCTGGGCCAGCATGACCAGCATTATCTGCTTTGTATCCGGCGTGCAGCTGATCTGCCTGGGCGTGATTGGCGAGTACATCGGAAAAATCTACATGGAGACCAAGCACCGCCCGCGCTACATCATCAGCGAGACGACCCCCAACTTTGGGCAAACCAAGGAGGATAACGCATGAGCCGTCAGGTCTGGAAAGGTTCTACCCTGCTGAACCCGGAGCCGCCGGTGCTGGTGAGCTGCGGCAGCCCGGAAAAGCCGAATCTTATCACCGTAGGCTGGTGCGGTACCATCTGCACCCAGCCGCCGATGCTGTCCATCAGCGTGCGGCCGGAGCGATACAGCCATAAGCTTATCAAGGAAAGCGGCGAGTTCGTGGTAAACCTGCCCACCGAGAGCCTGGTAAAGGCTATCGATTGGTGCGGCGTGAAAAGCGGCCGCGATGTGGACAAGTTTGCCGCCATGCATCTGACCGCTGCCCCCGCCGCCAAGGTGGGCACAGTGCTGCTGGAAGAAAGCCCGGTCAATTTGGAGTGCAAGGTGACACAGGTCATCCCGCTGGGCAGCCACGATCTGTTTTTGGCTGAGTGCGTAGCCGTGGATGTGGACGAAAAGCTGCTGGACGAAAACGGCAAACTCTGCCTGAACAAGGCAAAGCTGATCGTCTACTCCCACGGGGACTATCTGGCACTGGGCCGCAAGCTGGGCAGCTTTGGCTACAGCGTGCGCAAAAAGAAAAAGCCGATTAAAAAGTAATTTTGCTGTAAATAAAGCGGCAGGGAGCGCAAAGTGATGCGCACTTCCCTGCCGCTTTTGTTATAGGCAAAAAGAAACACCCCCGAAGCGGTGAAACTTCGGGGGTGTTCCCGGTTAAAGGATGCCCTTGCTTTTCAGTATGCCGATGCCGACTACTGCGACAAGAGCGATAACGCATACAACGATGAACGCATCAATGTATTTCAGCGGAACTTTGGAGAAGTTCTCATAGAAATTCTCAAAGGCGTTCAGCTGGCTGCGGTCGGGACGGTCCGATTTCTGTTCAGTCCCTTCAGGGGTAGTCTGCGGGGTCTCGTTTTTGATTTCATCTGCCATAGCGGATTACTTCTTGGCCAGGTACTTGCGCAGGTCAAGGGCAACGGCGATGACGATGACAAGGCCCTGTGCAATGTAGGTGTAAGCGGGGTCGACGCCCAGGAACTGGAGGCAGATCTTCAGGACTTCAAAGACCAGAACACCGACCAGAACGCCGGAGACCTTGCCGACGCCGCCGTTGGTGGAAACGCCGCCGATGGTGCAGGCTGCGATAGCTTCCAGCTCATAGCCGTTGCCGGTGTTGGTGGAAGCACCGCCGGCCTTTGCGCCGACGAGGAAGCCACCGAGAGCATACATGCAGGAGGCCAGGATGTAGATGCGGATCAGGGACGCGGTGACGTTGACACCAGCAACCTGAGCGGCGTTCTCGTTGCCGCCGATGGCGTACATGTACTTGCCGTGACGGGTCTTATTGTACAGGAACCAGAAGAAGATGCCGACGATCAGTGCAAAGATGGCCAGGAACGGGATGGGGCCCAGCGTGCCGCTGGCAACGGTCAGGTAGCTCTGCTTGTAACCGCCCATGGGCTGGTTGTTGGTGATGACGGAGCACAGGCCGTAAACGATGGTCTGCATGCCCAGCGTAGCGATAAAAGGAGGAACCTTCAGGAATGCGATAATGCAGCCGTTGATGGCACCAAAGCAGGCCATGATTGCCATGACGATTAGCAGGGCCACGGGCCACGGAATATCGGGCAGCCAGGGCAGCATGCGGGCAGCGTAGTCAACGCTCTGCAGCAGCATGGCGGAGAAGCAGGCGGCCAGGCCGACCTGGCGGCCGGCGGACAGGTCGGTGCCCTTGGTAATCAGGCATCCCGAAACGCCGCAGGCGATGATGAAACGCGGGGCGACGTTCAGCAGCAGGTTTTGGCCGTTTTTCCTGGTAAAGAAGTTCTGGGTCGTGCAGCCGACGAAGAGGGCCAGCAAAATGATCAGAATAATGATCGCGTTATTGGACAGGAACTTTTTCAAGTCGAATTTTTTCTCCATTTTCAGATCTCCTCCTTATTCAAACTGGGTAGCCAGCGTCATAATGTTCTCCTGGTTCGCCTTATCACCGTCGATAAAGCCGGTGCAGCGGCCATCGCACATGACCATGATGCGGTCAGACATGCCGATCAGCTCGCTCATTTCGGAGGAAATCATGATGATGCTCTTGCCCTGTTTGGCCATCTCGGCAATGATGCAGTAAATTTCATACTTTGCACCGACGTCGATGCCGCGGGTCGGCTCGTCCATGATGAAAACATCGGGGTCGTTGGCCAGCCAGCGGGCGATCAGCACCTTCTGCTGGTTACCGCCGGACAGCGATTGAATCTGCGTTTTGGAGGATGGCGTCTTGATGGACAGCTTGGCGACATTATCCTGCACGAGCTTTTCAATCTTGCCGTCATCCAGCATGATACCGCCGATCAGATACTGATCCAGCGAAGCAATGGAAACGTTGTCTGCAATGGAAAGCACACCCAGGATGCCGGTAGCGCGGCGGTCCTCGGTCAGCATGGCGATGCCGTTTTTGATGGCATCCTGCGGCTGGTTGATGGTCAGTTCCTTGCCCTTATAGGTGATGGTGCCCGACGTGTGGCAGCGCAGACCGAACAGACCCTCCATCAGCTCGGTACGCTGGGCACCGACCAGACCGGCGACGCCCAGGATCTCGCCCTTGCGGACGTTGAAGTTGACGTGACGGAAGCTCTTGGGATTGATGGAGGTGAAGTCCTTGACTTCAAAGACGACCTCGCCAGGGATGTTCTCACGTGGCGGGTAGAGGTTGGAAAGCTCACGACCGACCATTTTGGTAATGATCATATCGGTGGTCAGTTCCTTGGCTTCCCAGGTGCCGATGTACTGACCGTCACGCATGATGGTAACTTCATCGCTGATGCGAAGAATTTCGTCCATCTTATGGCTGATATAGACGATAGAAACGCCCTTGGCACGCAGCTCATCGACGATGGTGAACAGCGCTTCGACCTCGGCTGCGGTCAGCGAGGAGGTGGGCTCGTCCAGGATCAGAACCTTGCAGTCAGCAGAGACGGCTTTGGCGATTTCGACCAGCTGCATCTGGGAAACACTCAGCGTGCCCAGCTTGGCGTGCGGGTCGTAGTTCAGGTGAACTTCTTTCAGGACGCGAGCCGCATCGGCGTACATTTTGTCGTGGTCGATAACGGTAACGGGTCCGTATTTCTTGGTAGGATAGCGTCCGACGTAGATATTCTCGCCGATGGAGCGCTCCGGGATAGGCTGCAGTTCCTGATGCACCATTGCAATGCCGCGGTTCAGTGCATCAAGAGGTCCCTTGATATTGACCTTTTCGCCCTCGTAGATAACCTCGCCCTCGTCCATGTGGTAGATACCAAACATGCACTTCATCAAGGTGGATTTGCCGGCGCCGTTCTCGCCCATCAGCGCATGGACGGTACCGGGCTTTAACTTCAACTGTGCGTGATTCAGTGCCTTGACGCCGGGGAACGCCTTGACGACATCACGCATTTCCAAACGGTATTCTGACAATTCGCTGGCCCCCTTTAACCTTTAAATCTTTTGTAACCATTTTCTGATAAAAAAGGGGTGCGTGCGCCTGTGCACACGCACCCCGGATTCCGGTTTTAAGTAAGCTGATTACTGGAAATCCTTGACGTTGTCAGGAGTGACCTTGACGTAGTCAACGTAGACACTCTGCTCACCAGCAGCGAAGGTCTTGCCGCCCAGCAGCTCTTCCATGCACTCAACAGCCTGGGTAGCCTGGCCGTTGGCATCGTTCAGAACGGTACCGGTCATGTTGCCGTTAGCAACTTCGTTCTTGGCAGCGTCCAGAGCGTCAACACCAACGAGGTAGATGTCCTTGTTGACGGTGCGGCCGGCAGACTGGATAGCCTGCAGAGCGCCGATAGCCATATCGTCGTTGTTGCAGAAGACAACTTCGATCTGATCGCCGTACTTAGCGAGGTCGTTCTGGCAGATTTCCTGGCCCTTGTTGCGGTCCCAGTCACCACGCTGCAGGTCGAGCTGCTCGACCTCAACGCCGGCATCGGTCAGAGCCTTGACGGAGTACTCGGTACGCAGCTGAGCATCGATATTCTCGGGGTCGCCCTGAATCATGATGTAGGAAACCTTGCCGTCGCCGTTGATGTCGCCCTTGTTCTCAGTGTCGAGGATCAGCTCGCCCTGGAAGGTGCCGGACTGAGCAGCGTCGCAGCCAACGTAAACCAGCTTGTCGTAAGCGGACATCTGATCGGCGGTGGGCTCACGGTTGATCAGGACGGTGGGAACATCAGCATCCTTAACGGTGGAGATGATCTGGTCAGCAGCGGAGGTCATGACGGGGTTGATGATCAGAGCGTCGACACCCTGGGTGATGAAGGTGTTGATCTGCTCGTTCTGCTTGGCCTGGTCGTTGTTGCCATCGACGATGGTAACTTCGTAACCCTTGCCTTCCAGAATCTCCTGCAGAGCATTACGGTAGGTGGTCATGAAAGCGTCATCGAACTTGTAGATGCAGACGCCGACCTTGCCGCCCTGAGTGGTCTCGGTAACGCTCTCAGCTGCGCTCTCGGCAGCGGAGGTAGCGGCCTCAGAAGTAGCCTCAGAGGAAGCGGGGGCGCTGGATGCGGAAGATCCGCAAGCAGCCAGAGAAACGGCCATGGTGCCTGCAACAGCGAGTGCGAGTAACTTTTTCATAATTGTTTTCTCCTTCTTTTTGCAGTGGATTTTTGTGGGTTGCCTGTAGAGGAGGCAGACCCTGTTGACAGTTATTATGTTACCCGATAGTGAAAGAAAAAACAAGGTGAAATTTCACCGATAAAGATGCAGATTTTTCACCTTATTGGACGGTTTCTACATTTACGGACAATATGTTTTGTGCAAGATGCACAGCAAAAGTGACGAAAAAGTTATTGCTGTAATAAAATTGAAGAAAAAATATCCCGCAGAAACCTGCGGGATAGGATGAATTTATACGGTTATTCAAACGGGAAAACGGCTTTTTGGCCGTCGAGGGCGAAAATGTTACTGCGGTCAATGATGCGGGTAGCGGTTTCGGTCTCGCGGGTTACGTCGCTCCCCTGCCCGGCCAGCAGCTTGTAGGCATTCTCGACGCTGAAATAGCCCATGCCGTAGGTGTTCTGTACCACCATGGCGTCTACTGCGCCGGTGTGCAGGGCATCCACTGTGGTGATGTTGGAGTCGAAGGCAACCATCCAGAGGTCATCTGCGCGGTTTAAATCGGAGACAGCCTGGGCCGCGCCAACGCTGACGGCCTCGTTAAAGGAGATCAGCACGTTGATCTCAGGGTGGCGGGCCAGCATGGTCAGGGCTTCGGCGCGGGCGCTTTCGGGGGTGGCCACGCTGTAGACGGTGGCGGCAACCTCGGCACGGCCGCTGGCGGTAAGAGTGTCGATGACGCCCTCCTCCCGCTCCTGTGCATTGGGGCTGTTGACGTTGTAGTTGACCAGGCCGACGTGCAGCGGACCTTCGACGTTTTTTAGCGCTGACTTGGCGGCCATCTGCCCGGCACCGTAGTTATCGGCACCGACATAGGCAGAGACCTTGCTGGAGTTGACCGCCGAATCCACCACGACGATGCGCACGCCTTTGTCGGCGGCGGCATCGATGGCGGCGGCATTCTGCTGGTAGTCTGACGCCGAGAAGATGATGGCCTGGGCACCCTCCTCGACGGCCTTTTCAATCAGGTCGTTCTGGGAGGAATAGTCCTCCTCACTCTCGGAGCCGGTGATGGTCAGATCCATGTTGTACTCAGTGGCGGCGGCCTCGGCCCCGGCAAAGACCGCACTCCAGAACTCGGTGCTGGTGGATTTGGCAATCATGGCGACATGGTAGCGGGTCGTAGTGGGCGCGGGGGTGGGCGAAGCCGCACAGCCTGCCAGAAGCAGGGCCGACAGACAGGCGGCAAGCGTTTTAACGTGTTTTATCATAATCGCCCTCCCGGTCGGCTGGGACCTGCGGCATGCGGATGGTGACGGTGGTACCCTCGTCGGGCACACTGTCGATGGAAAGCCCGTAGCTGGGGCCAAAATAGATGCGCAGACGGTCGTTGACGTTTTTGATGCCGATGCCGGTGCGGTCGCTGGGTTCGTTTTGCAGCAGTGCGGCTACCTGCTTCGGTGCCATGCCGATGCCGTCATCGCTGACTTTCAGCAGCACATCGCCGCCGTCAGGGCAGACGGTGATCTCAATGTGGCCGTCCTCGACCATCAGGTCCAGACCATGAACGATGGCGTTTTCGATGATGGGCTGCAGGGTGATCTTGTTGCAGAGGTACTGCGTGCAGCTTTCATCCACTGTGAAATGGTAGGTAAACTGGTTTTTGTAGCGGTATTTTTGAATTTGCAGGTAGGCCTCGGCGTGCTGCAACTCTTTCTCAATCGGAATCAGCTCGTGTCCGCGGCTGATGCTGATGCGGAACAGCCGCGCCAGGGCATGCACCATCTGGACGGCGTCAGCGTTTTTGCCGCGCTCGCACATCCAGGCGATGGAATCAAGCGTGTTGTAGAGAAAATGCGGGTTGATCTGCGCCTGAAGGGCTTTCAGCTCGGTTTTGCGCAGGGCAACTTCCTCCTCGCGCACGGCGGTCATCAACCGCTGGATGCGGCCCACCATGTGGTGGAACGAATCGGACAGCTCCTCGACCTCGCGGGTGCCGGTGATAGCATTGAACACAAAGCCGTCGGCGTTCTGCTCAAAGGCTTCCATGGCATTTTCCAGTTGCTGCAGGGGGCGGCTGAGGCTGCGGGACAGCACATAGGCAACCACGAAGGCGGCCACCAAAATCAGCGCGGAGGCGAGGAGGACGACACGGGTCATCTGCCAGAAGCTTTCGTTGACGGTCTCGTCAATGTAGCTGACACCGACCACGCGCCAGGTGCTGCCCGGCACCTTTTGGGTGGTATAAATAACGGTATCCTCCACATAGGTGCCGTCGCCCAGGCAGGCCAGGCGGCCGGCTTCCTCTTTTTTTAGTCCGGCATACAAAAGCTGCTGCTGGGGGTGGTAGACCATGTTGCCGCGTTCGTCCATCAAATAGCAGTAGCCGTGCTGGCCGATGCCCACGTTATTGATGGTGGCGGCCAGGGCCGAGAAGCGGATGTCCATCGAAATCCATTGCCGTGGCGAATTCTCCGGCATGCGGTGCACGACGCTGACGACCCAGGGGTAGTAGCCCTCGAAAATAGTCTCGACATGGGGGATGCTGACGTAACCGCGGCCGCGGCGCTTAGCCGTAACCAGGTCGAAGGAACTGTTGCGCAGGATGTTCTGGCGTGGGGTGTGGTCCTTGGCCCAACAATCCTGCAAAACGCCGTCGGCATCGTAGGTGGTCACGGCGACGACCTCACTGCGGGTGGTCTGCAGGGCGGCGAGGAAGGCGTCCCGTTCATCGGGTGATTCGTCCATCGAGTCCATGACGAGGTTCATGACCTCGTCAATGGTGTTGGCATAGTCGCCCACAGTGCCCACTACCTGGCTGACGGCCTGTGCGCTGCTGGTACGGGCGCTCTCAACGATAGAACTGCGATAGCTGCGCAGGAAAGTGACAGTGGATAGAATCAGCGTGACCGCAGCGATGGCCACCACCAGGGAGGCTATCAGCGGGGCGGTGCGCGGTGCGTGGCGGGGCTTCATGCCTGGGCTCCCGCGGTACGGCTGCGGCGCAGGGCAACCGGCGAGGTGCCGCTGTACTTTTTAAAGCAATAGCTGAAATAATGCTGGTCGCTGTAGCCGCAGCGGCGGGCAATCTCCTGAATCTGCAGGTCGGTGGTCAGCAGCAATTGCTGGGCGGTCTCCATGCGGCGGCGCACCAGAATGTTGATGAAGGTCTCCCCTGCCGTTTTCTTGATGCAGGCGCTCAGGTGGTTGGGGCTGACGTCCAGCATGGCGCTTAAGGATGCCAGCGAGAGGTCCTCGTCAGAGTAATGCTGCTCGATGATCTCCAGCGCGCGCTCACACAGGCTGCCGCCCTTGCGCACATCGGGGGTGAAGCTGACGCCGCCCTCGGTCTCTTTTGCGGCGGCCAGGGCCTCCATGGACTGGCGGTATCCGGCGTTCAACTCGCAGAAGCGGGCAGCAGCGCGGCTGACACCGACAACGCAATGCTGCCCCAGGGCACGCTCGGTCAGCTGGCAGATCTCGTCGGCCAGAATGTGCAGGTACTCGTCGAAGTCCGAAGGGTTTCCGAACAGCACAGCCACCACATGGCCGTTGCAGAAAAACGCATAGTGGCGCAGATATTTGTTGGCCAGCTGGTCCACCATCCGGACGAAACCGGCGGCGTTCTCGCTATTGTCGTCAGGTTGGGCGGTCAACACCACCAGCTGGCTGCGGTCATCGGTGCCGCGCAGCAGGCCGCAGGCGGCAGCCGAGGTGCGCAGGGCGGCTTCGACGGCGTCGGAGGTATTATCGCAGTGTTCCAGCACCAGCGGGATCAGGAAGGATGCGCGGTCCTCCTGCACGATGCCGCTGCGGCGCAGGCTGGCATACTGGTGGTCGATGCGCTCATGGATGGATTTCAGCTCGGCGGCCAGGCCGTCCATGGTGAGAGGCTTGAGCATGTAGCTGATGATGTTGTACTGGATGGCCTGCTTGGCGTACTCGAAATCATCGTAGCCGCTTAAAAAGGCAATGTGCATGGCGGGGCGGATCTCGCGGACCTGGCGGGCCAACTCAATGCCGGTGATGAAGGGCATGCGGATGTCGGTGAGCAGCAGGTCGGGTTCCAGCTGCTCGACAAGTTCGAGGGCGTCCAGGCCGTTGCTGGCACTGCCCACCAGGTGGAAACCGAGGGCTTCCCAGGGGATCATTGTGCAGACGGCTTCCCGCAGCTCGTCCTCGTCATCGGCTACGATGACGGTGTAGAGGTTCTTTTCTGCCATAGAATGGCTCCTTCTCTTTTCTTTCTTTTTTATTTCGGGGGTTACAGCCAGAACTGGACCAGGCGGCTGACATTTTGGTAGAGGGCAGGGTTCTGGCCAATCAGGCCTGGCTCGGCAGTGAAGTAGACGCAGAAACTGTAGCAAGCACCGGCCAGCACAGCCAGCGGCAGGATGGTACAGAATGCACGCTGCAATACATCGATGCCGGACTGGGCGGCGTGGGCTTGCAGTACCTGCTCGGCCAATGCCCAGGCCAGCGCGGCGGCCAACAGCAGCGGACCAAGCCAATCGGATTGATAACGGTAGAGCATACCGGCCATCTGACAATCCAGCACGGCCAGCACCAACATGGCAGCCAGTACCACAACTACAAAAGTGCGCAGATCACGCTTGGCAGCCAGACGGCGGTGGGCAAGCGGCAGGCTGGCCAGCCCCCACAGCAGAGGCAGGCAGGCAAAGGCGCCGCCGTAGAACAGCTCGGTGATGGTCAGGCCCATATAGTTGGTCTGCATTTTGGTGGCGGTCAGGTACGGGAACACCGCCTGCACGCCGGGGATGCCGAAGAGGAAGGTAAGCACGGCGGGGGCAGTGCGGCCCACCGAGAAGCCGCGGCGGGTCATATCGTTGCTGGTCAGATTGTAGTTAGCACCAAAATCAAAAGGCGAACCGAACCGGGCGGCGTTGTACCACATCAGTCCGATGGCAACCAGCACCACGGGCAGCACAAAGGCAACGGCCTCGGTGATGCCCTGCTTGGTGAACAGGCGCTTTTCCCGCAGGTAGCGCTGCCAGAAGATGGGCAGGCAGAGGGCAGCAAACAGCACCATCTGAGGGCGACAGCCAGCCACGAAGGCCATGCACAAGCTGCCCAACGCGAGATGAAAGAGGATGCGGCCGTGCTTTTCGGCGGGCTGGTTGGCGGCCAGCAGCCATTGCCACAGCGCCAGCATGACGAAGGCAGCGCCGGACAGGATAGCGTACTCATAGATAGAGGGGCGCAGCAGCAAATAGTAAATTTGGCTGCCGGTGCCGATGCTTGCGCAGAGCAGCAGGTAGACAGCAGCGCTCATGTCCGGGAACCAGCGGCGGGCGGCCTGTTTGATGCAGCCGAACGCCGCCAGCAGGAACAACCAGCTAAGCAAGATCATCGGCAGGCTGGGCGGCAGATCCCGCACGCCGGTCAATGCCTCAAAGGGCAGCTGGAACAGCAGGCACGGGATGACGCCAAAATAGACGTAGTAACGGCCCTGATAGTAGGCAACGTCCCACAGGGCGTCCGGCGCAGCCTGCTGGCGGGCAGCGGTGTCGTAGGGGTTGGTCATCTCCTGCATGGCGGCGGGCGGGTCCTGCTCCAGGTCCAGGCGGCCGTTCAGCAGGCTGTGGGCCAGGGCACCGTACTGGGCGGCGGCATCGCTGGCCCAATCGTCGATATGTAAGGTGAAGTTGATGCGGCTGCCGCCGTCCCAATCGGCCGTGTTGTAAAAGCTGGTGGAGACACCGGCGTTGAAGCGGTCGGCAAACGGCGCAAAGAACGCCGCCGCACCCAATATGACCGCTACCAGCAGGACAACGGGGCGGTACTTTTTGCGGTGCGTAAGGTAAGCATCCCGCCAGGCAGCAGAAACCGGGCGCAGTGCATAGACGGCGGATAGCAGCGCCAAAACTGCTGCCCAGCGCACCAGCGAAAAATCAAAGGCGCGGGGCACGTTGGCGTAGATGGTCTGCAAGGTGTAGCTGATTGGGTACTGGCGGTACTCGCCGTTATAGGGGTAGGCCGTCAGCGTGAGGGTGGACGCCTTGCCGGAAAGGTCCAGGCTGCGCGCCTGGCTGCGGGGGGCGTTGGCGGCAACTTCCCAGTTCCAGCTCTGGCGGGAGGCTGATGTGGCTTCGTCCGTGGCGGCGACGTTGAGGATAAACAGCGGGTTCTGCACTTCCGGGTGGGGGCCATTGTAGACATATTCCAGTCCCGAAAGCTGCAGATTGTACAGCTCCCGGTCCAGGCCGGTGAACGTTAAGGTGGTATGCTCGTCGTCCAGCGTCAGGGCGTTATGGTCGTCCTCGGCCTCCTGCAGGTAGGCCCGCAGGTCGACAGGCTCATAGCTGTGGGTGGCCCAGAAGTTGAGGTTACCGATAAATACCTCGGCCCCGAGGGACGCTGCCAGCAACAGTGCCGCCGCGGTCCATTTGCGCCCCGAGGCATGGCGAAACCCCGCTGCAAGGCCGCAAGCCCACAGCACCATGGCCGTGATGCCAAGGCAGCGGAAGGCGTCAAACCCGATGGTCAGCCCCGGCTTGGACCAGATGCAGGCGGCCCAAAGCCAGACAAGTACAGCGGGCAGCAAGGCGCAGCATCCATCGGCACGGGTGGGCTTTCGGCGGCCAAGGCGGGCGGGCACCACCGCAAAGGCGGCGGCCAGCACCAGCGTGAATAGAATAGCCAAAATCAGCATAAAGCAAATTTCCGTTCTGTTACTGTTTATTGGACGGCAGCACCGCCCGAGATAAAATCATTATACACCATTACGCAGGGCGTTGTACAGCATTTCCGCCTTGGCGTGGCTGATGCCCTTGACTTCCTCCAAATCGGAGATGCTGGCGGCCTTGACGGCGGCCACGGTCTTGAAGTGGGCCAGCAGCGCGGCGCTGGTCTTTTCGCCCACGCCGGGAATGGCCGTAAGGGTGGCAGCGTAGGACTTTTTCTTCATCGCGCGCTTACGGTAGTCGTTAGCGTAGCGGTGGGTCTCGTCCTGAATGTTGGTGACGAAGGTAAAGATGTTGCGGTTGCGGTTGATGGCAATTTCGCCGCCCTCGTCGTCCACGATGGCACGGGTGCGGTGGTGGTCGTCCTTGACCATGCCAAAGGTGGGCACATGCTCCAGCGCGGTGCCGCGCAAAGCCTGCTTGACCGCGCCCACCTGTCCCTTACCGCCATCGATCAGCAGCAAGTCCGGCAGGGTGGCAAACTGATTTTGGGGGCCGTCCGGCTTTTCGCCGCGGCGGGCCGCTTCGTATTCGGCGGCACGGCGGGAAAGCGTCTCGGCCAGCGAGGCGTAGTCGTCGGTGCCTGCAACGGTCTTCATCTTAAAGCGGCGGTAGCCGGAGCGGTGGGGCTTGCCGTCCATAAATACGACCATGCCGCAGACGCTGGAGCCATCGCCCCAGTTAGAAATATCGTAGCTTTCGATGACCCGCGGCGGGGTTTTCAGGCCCAGCACCTGGGCGGCTTCTTCCAGCAGCTTTTGCTCGCGGGTGTAGCGACCGCTCTCGCGGCCCAGGCGCTCTACCGCGTTCGTGTAGGCCATTGTCACCAGTTTGGCTACATCGCCGCGCTGGGGCACGTACAGCTCCACCTTGGTGCCGCGGGCCTGGGCCAGCGCTTCGTTCAGCGCCTCGGCATCCGGCGGCAGAGCATCGACAGCAATCGTTTTGGGGACAGTCTCTCCGTTCAGATAATACTGAGGCAGGAATTCTTCCCGCACGGCGTCAATATCGGTGGTGTCGTGGAACATGAACTCCCGCTTGTCGGTCAGGCGGCCGTCGCGGTAGCGCAGCACAGCGGCGCAGACGGCCCGCGTGGTGCCCGCCAGGGCGATGATATCCATCTCGGTGTCAGCATCCATCACGACTTTCTGGCCGGCGGCCACGCGCTCAATGGCCTGGATCTGGTCGCGCAGCAGGGCGGCGGTCTCGAAGTCCAAACGATCGGAGGCAGCTTCCATCTTCTCCCGCAGCTGCTTGACGATGTCCTTTTTGCCGTAGCGGATCATTCGCAACGCCCCCTGCACGGCATCGTTGTAGGCCTCGCAAGTAATCTTGCCGCTGCAAACGGCCATGCACTTGCCGATGTGGGCATTTAAGCAGGGGCGGCCTTTGCCGAAGTCCCGCGGGAACTCCTTGCTGCAGCGGGGCAGCAAGAAGCAATCCTGCGCCATCTCCACCATCTCCCGCACGGCGAAGGAGGATGTGAACGGGCCGATGTAGTCGGCATCGTCGTCATCTTTCTGCAAAGCCGCCGAAACACGGGGCCAGGGGCCGCGGGTGATCTTGACATAACTGTAGCCTTTGTCATCCTTTAGCAGGATGTTGTACTTGGGCGTGTGAGCCTTGATCTGGCTGGCCTCGAGGACGAGGGCCTCAAACTCTGACTGGCAGACGATCACATCAAAGGTGAAAGCATGGTTTATCATCTGGGTGACTTTGGCATCGTGGGGCACACCCTCGCGGAAATACTGCGACACGCGGATCTTGAGCCGCTTGGCCTTGCCGATGTAGATGATGGTATCGGTTTTATCCCGGATGATATACACCCCGGGCAGCAGCGGCAGCATACAGGCTTTTTTGTAGAGTTCAGCTTTTGTCATGGACGCCTCTTTCGTGGGAATGCTTATAAGAAATTACAAAAAAAGCGGCGGGTCGCCCCACCGCTAATTTTTTGAGAATGGATCACTCAGCAAAGCCGGAGCTGACCAGCTTGACCAGGCCATCAACAGCAGCCTGCTCATCGGCGCCATCAGCAATGATGCGGATGGTGGTGCCGCCAACGATGCCCAGGCTCAAGACACCCAACAGGGACTTAGCGTTGACGCGGCGCTCCTCTTTCTCGACCCAAATGGAGGACTTGTACTCGTTCGCCTTCTGGATGAAGAAGGTAGCCGGACGGGCGTGCAGACCAACCTGATTCTCAACGGTAACTTCTTTGACGTACATAGTTATTCTCTCCTACTTTTGAAAATAATATGCCCTTGTATTTATACCGTGGGCTACTTCCAGGCGGTCTATTGCGCATAATACGCCGCCTTGATTGTCTCTATTTTATCCTATTTGGTCGATTTTGTACAGTGTATTTTTACAAAATCGGCAGGATTCTGTAATTCCGCCAAATCTCGGCACTGTCGTTTGTGCAAGTTTACTAGTTTGTTTTCAACATTGTTGTCGATTGATACTAAAACCGCAATCTTAACCGTGAAAACGCATGCGCAGTTCCTCGCAATACACGGCAAAAGGGGCGCCCTGGGCGGGGTCATGGACGGTCAGCACGCCATTCAGCCGCCAGCCCATGCGCTTGTACAGGCTGATGGCGCGGGTGTTGGTGCTGAGCACACTTAACGTGGGGTGCTCGTGTTCCTGCAGCTTTTTGCGGGCAAAATCCAGCACTTTGGCGCCGATGCCCTGCCCGCGGGCGGACTCGGTGACAAACAGATGGCCGATCATGCCGGTTTTATGGCAGACGCCTACCATGGCATCGGTCTCCCCTACCTTATTGTAGTGAAGGTAGAAGGCCCAGCCGTTTTTTCGCTCTGCGTCCAGGTCGGGGCGCCAGTGCTCCGGCGTCATGGCAGCCAGCTGTTCCTCTGTGCAGACAGGGGCACAGACGGTACGGCGGCCCTCGGCCATCAGCTCAGCGGCACGGGCCATTTGCTCCTCGGTCTTGACCAGGCGCATGTTCTCGCCACGCTTCCACTTGGGCGGTTCGGTGAGGGGGTGGGTCTCGCACCACCGGTCGTACAGGTCAGGGCGGCGCTCCCGGGTGCGCTGACGGCTCTGGTCGCCGCGCCAGGCGTCGATCTTCTTGTGGTCGCCGGTCAGCAGTACGGGCGGCACGGCGCGGCCCTCCCACACTTCGGGGCGGGTGAACTGGGGATATTCCAGCAGGCCGTCCCAATAACTTTCGTCCTGGTAGCCTTTTTCCTCGGCCAATACGCCTGGCTGCAGGCGCAGGACGCTGTCGGCCACCACCAGGCTGGCCAGTTCGCCGCCGGTCAGCACGTAGTCGCCGATAGAAATCTCCTCGTCGCCGAAGGCATCAATGACGCGCTGGTCGATGCCCTCGTAATGGCCGCAGACCAGCGCCAGCGAATCGTAGGAGGCCAGCCGCTTGGCGGTCTCCTCATTGTACTGCTGGCCGGCAGCGGTCAGAAAGACAACATGCGGCTTGGTGCGGCCTTGGGCGGCGCACTGGTCCTGCACGGCACGCAGGCAGTCGGCGATGGGCTGGGCATACAGTACCATGCCGCAGCCGCCGCCGTAGGGATAGTCGTCGGTCTGCTTCTGCTTGTTTTTGGTGTAGTCACGAATCTGATGACAGTGGGCTTCGAACAGGTTCTTGGCCCGGGCACGGCCCAGGATGCTGGCCGAGAGGAAACCGTCGCACAGCTCCGGGAAGAGGGTCACAATATCGATACGCATGCCTTACTCCTTGTCACCGTTGACAGCATCGTTGAACATGCCGTCGATGGGGGTGACCAGGATCGTGCGGGCATCGATGTCGATGGTCTTGACAAACTCTGGCACGGCGGGCAGCATGTGCTTCTCGCCTGCAGCATCGGTGACGGTGTAGATGTCCTGGGCGGCGGGGTGGTCCACCTCGGTCAGGATGCCGTAGACAGCGCCGGTGTCGGCATCCCTGACCTCACAGCCCAGCAGGTCATCGATAAAATAACGGCCCTTGGGCAGACGGGCGTCGGCCTTGGCAAAGTAGTAGGTGCGGCCCACCTGAGCGCGTGCAGCGTCCATATCGGTTACATCAGCCAGGCGCAGCAGCATGACATTGCCCTGGGTGCGCACGCCGAGGACGCGGCACTCCCCTGTGCCGTCGGCGGTAGCGTACAGTCGCTTGAACTTGGCCAGGAATTCTGCGCCGTCACACAGCGGCAGGGCTTTCATTTCGCCACGCACGCCGTGGGTGGATACGATCTTGCAGGCGGGAAGATAGCTTTGCATGGAATGATCCTCCTTACTAGAATAAAAAAGCACTTTACCAGACGGCAAAGTGCTTTAAAGGTTTTAGTCGATCTCAACGATGACTTTTTCGCCCTGGCGGACAGCAGCGGCACGCATAACAACGCGGATTGCCTTTGCGATACGTCCCTGCTTGCCGATGACGCGGCCCATATCGGACTCAGCCACTTTGAGGTGATAGACGGTAGTGCCGTCATCACGCACGGGGTCAACGGTCACCTGCACAGCCTCCTTGTCTTCGACAAGGCCGCGGGCAACGGCTAATAAGAGTTCCTGCATGTGGCGTTCCCTCCCTTATAACAAGGCGAACAGATTACAGAACGGAAGCTTTCTTCAGCAGCTCACGAACGGTATCGGTGGGCTGAGCGCCGTTGGACAGCCACTGCTTGGCCTTATCGGCGTCGATGCTGACAACGCTGGGGTTCTTGGTGGGATCGTAGTAGCCGATCTCCTCGATGAAACGGCCGTCACGAGCAAAACGGCTGTCAGCGACAACAACGCGGTAGAAAGGAGCCTTCTTGGCGCCCATGCGGCGCAGACGAATCTTAACCATAGTAATATTCCTCCAAAAATTGTTTTACGGCCCTTGCGGGGCTACTGTTTATATTGTACATCCCGTGGGCCGTAAAGCCGAGCGGGTCATACCGGATTTATAGTGGGCTTTACCGACCGAAGCCTTTAAAGCCGCCCATGCCGCCAAGGTTGCCCAGGCCGCGCATGAAACCTTTGGGATTGCGCTTGACCTTTTTCATCATCTTCTGCATCATGTCGTACTGCTTCAGCAGCTTGTTGACATCCTCGACCGTCAGGCCGCAGCCTGCGGCGATGCGGCGCTTGCGCTTGGGGTTGATGATGGAAGGTTTGGCGCGTTCTTCGGGGGTCATCGAGTAGATGATGGCCTCGATGTGGGGCAGGGCCTTTTCGTCCAGAGCATCAGCGTCGATCTGATTGCCGCCGGGCATCATGGCCAGCAGAGCCGAAGCTCCGCCCATCTTTTTGATCTGTTTGAACTGGGCCAGCAGGTCGTTCATGTCGAACTTGTTTTCCATCAGGCGCTTGGCAGCGTCCTCAGCTTCCTTGTCAGACTGAACGCTCTGCGCCTTTTCAATCAGGGAGAGCACATCGCCCATGCCCAGGATTCGACTGGACATGCGGGACGGATAGAACGGCTCGAGGTCCTCCAGCTTTTCGCCAGTGCCCTGGAAGTAGATGGGCTTGCCGGTGACAGCCAGAACGGAAAGCGCTGCGCCGCCGCGGGTGTCGCCGTCGGTCTTGGTCAGGATGACACCGGTGATGCCGATCTTCTCGTTGAAGGTCTTGGCCACATTGACGGCCTCCTGGCCGGACATGGCATCCACGACCAGCAGCGTTTCGTCGACTTCGACATGCTGCTTAATGCGGACCAGCTCGTCCATCAGGGCATCGTCAATCTGCAGACGGCCTGCGGTATCAAGGATCACGATGTCATTGCCGTGGTCCCTGGCATAAGCCATGGCCTTTTCGGCGATGAGCTCGGGCTTCTCGGTGCCCATCGAGAAGACGGGCACGTTGACCTGCTCACCAACGATCTTCAACTGCTCGATAGCGGCGGGACGGTAGACGTCACAGGCGACCAGCAACGGGCGGCGGCCCTGGCTGCGGTAGTACCGGCCCAGCTTGGCGGCGTGGGTGGTTTTACCGTTACCTTGCAGGCCGCACATCATCAGCACGGTCTGGCCTTTGTTTTTGATGCGCAGATACTGGGGCTCATCGCCGCCCATCAACTTGGTCAGTTCCTCGTTGACGATCTTGACGACCTGCTGGGCGGGGGTCAGGCTTTCCATGACCTCCTGCCCCATGGCACGCTCAGAGACCTGAGCGCAGAAGTCTTTGGCAACTTTGTAGTTGACATCGGCTTCCAGCAGCGCCATGCGGACTTCGCGCATGGCAGCTTTGATGTCCGCCTCGGTGAGTTTGCCTTTGCCGCGCAGTTTTTTGAATACGCCATTCAGGCGATCTGTTAAAGACTCAAACGCCATCTGGTTCCTCCTGCGCGTCGAGACGCTCTATGATCTTCAGCATTTCGTCGGTATCCGTGCGGATGCGCGGTACCGGGTTGAACAGCCCCGAATTGCAGCACCGGATCTCCATGACCAGCTGGTGCAGCCGGGCGAGGTCTTCCTGCATCTGTGCGTGGCGGCGGGCGTTACCCAGCTGCGCTTCCAGTTCATCCAGGGCGGCTTCGCCATGCTTGATGGCGTCCCGCACACCCTGGCGAGTAATGCCGAAATTCTCGGCAATCTCGGCAAGGGAAAGATCCTCGTCATAATATTCGGTAAGGATGGCACGCTGCTTTTCGGTAAGGGCCGGGCCGTAGAAGTCCAGCAGCACCGAATACGCCAGGTTTTTCTGCGGTTTTCCCGCCATGACCTGTGCCCTCCTTTGCTGTGCTTGCACTGTGTAAAGCGTTTTTCTTTACATCAGCCTATGAATTATAACAGTTGGGAGCGCGGAAGTCAAGAGGTTTTGCAGCTTTTTTTACACATTCAGGTAATTTTGCGATAGATTTTTGCCGATTCAGGCAACTTCTTTGTATAAAAATATTTATGCCCGAAAGGATGCAAAATGGCAGGAAGTATGCTATAATTAAATTCACTTTGTCGAAAGGAGTATTTTGTTCATGCCGATCCTGCGCAGTTACTATCAGGATGTATACCGTTCCCCTGTTGTGCGGCTGGACGGATACTCCGGCCGCCACGGGCTGACATCCAGCATTTTGGCGTATCTGGACTTTGGCGGCGCTACCGGAACCTCCAAAGATGGCCTGGCTGAGACGATGCTGGCCTTTGCTACCGAGCGCGGCGCTTTGCAGCCCGGTATGCCGGTGGTGGAAGCCAGTTCCGGCAGCTTTGGCGCGGCGCTGGCGGTAAGCTGTGCCACCACGGGGCACCCCTGCATTTTGGTAGTGCCCAGCAACCTGCCTATTGCCCGCCGCCAGCGGCTGCAGGAACTGGGCGCGAAAATCGTGGTGTGCAGCAGCGGCGGCCGCCGGGTGATGGATCGCATCGCCCAGGAGACAGCCGAGCGCTACCACGGCTACTTTACCCACTACTTTGCCAACGATGACAACCCGGAGTATCACCGCCGGGTGACCGGGCCGCAGATCTTGAAGGCCGCCGGGGACAGCATTGACGCCATCGTCATCGGTGTGGGCAGCGGCGGCACTGTGACCGGCGTGGCCGAGTACATCAAGGCGTGGAACAGCATGATCCGCATTGTGGCGGTGGAACCTGCCGAGTGCGCCGCCATTTCGGGCGGGTTCATCGGCCAGCACGGCATTGCGGGCATTGGCCCCGGCTTTGTGCCGGAAAACTACAACCCCTATGTGGTGGATACGGTGCTGACCGTGACCACCGCCGATGCGGAGCGGGCCTCGAAGGAAGTGCTGCTGTGCGACGGCATCCCCGCCTGCACCAGCGGCGGCGCGACCCTGGCCGCGGCAGTACAGTTGATGGAGATGGGCAAGGCCAAGCGCCCCTTGTGTATATTTGCCGGGCGGAGGATGTACGAATAAGCCCACCCTCTTGTAATAACTTTGCAATCCATGTAAAATTCACGTCGAAAGCCGTATCCTGTATGGGCAGGATACGGCTTTTATGCTATACTAATATAAAAAAAGACATGGCAAGGAGGAAAAGCGATGAAACGGATACTTTGTGCAGTTATGATACTGATTTTGACGGGATGTGCAACAAAACCGGCAGATCCTACGGATATAGTAAGTACACCTGTGGCCACGCAGACGCCAGAAGCGGCGGTGATGCCTGCACCGGAAGCGACCAAAACACCTGCTGTATCCGAACCTGAAGCAACGGAAACACCTACGGCAGAGAGCACCAGCTATACCGCAATCATGCTGCCGATGCGCGACACCTACCCGCCTGTCATGCTGGCCGAGGATGATCTGGTTTCGGACGGATATTATACCATGTGCCAGGACGGCAAGTGGGGCCTGATGGAAAGCGACGGTTCCGTGCTGCTGCCCTGCCGGGCGGATAATCCCGTAAGACGTTGTGCAAGCAGCACTTTGAAATGGCATTACGTCGTAAGCGCCAGCAGCGAGGATTGGAAGACCTATAACGATACGCTGACCGCAGCCAATGCCGGGACGCTTTGCAGCGGTGAGCATGACGGTCTGCTTTTGGCCTGGACCTATGATATTAACAGCGGCAAAGTCTGTAAAAGTGCCGGCATGATGGGCGATGACGAGCCATTGACCGACACAGATAAAATATACGGCGAGTATCTCCCCTGCCAACGCTGCGTATGGGCGGATGGTGATGGAGACCCCGGTTATTATGAAACGGCCGAGGGCGGCGGTTATGTGTTTGCCAATGCGGACGGTGAACTGCTGAACGATACCGTCTACGAGGATGCCGGGTGCTTCTATGACCAGAACCTGGCCCCTGTGAAGCTGAACGGCAAATGGGGTTACATCAACTTACAGGGCGAGTTGGTAACGGCTACGGTATACGAGCCTGTGTATGGCAATGATTACGCCAACAACTACGCGCTGCGGTATGCCTCGCCGCTGCTGAACGGCTACGCGGCTGTCTGCCGGGATGGCAAGTGGGGTGTAATTGATGATTCCATCAAGAACGAGTATATCCCCTGCGAGTATGAGTATGCCGCCTGGAACGGGCATGTGCTGTGGCTGAAGCAGAACGGCAAATGGCAGAGCCAACGCATCCCCGGTGTGCCTAAGGACTGGACAGACACGAAGATGAACATCTGGACCTACCCGAAAGAGCTGAAAGCCACCGACCATTACTGGCGCGTTACCTCGGATGTGGGGCTGAACATGCGCGTAGGTCCGGGGACCAACTACAATAAATGGCAGTTGGTGCCCGCGCATACCTGCCTGCAGGACTTGGGCCATAACGAGGATAACACCTGGATACTGAGCAAATATGCCGGGTGGTATGGCTGGGTAAGCATGGAATACCTGGAAGAAGTAACGCAATAAGGAAAAGACGTTTCCTTATAAATAAAAGAAAGCAGGGAGTGAAAGCGATGAAACGGATAGTTTGTGCTGTCATAGCGCTGTTGCTGACAGGGTGTGCTGCTGGGCAAGTATGGCCCAGTGTGCCTGTTACGGATGGTCAGCCTGCGGCTACCCCCGAAACCGCCGCCACGGCGGAGACAGCCGAAAGTGCTGCCGCCCCTGCGCCGACTACTGCTCCGCCGCAGGGGCTTGTGCCGACGGATGCGGATGTGCTGGATTATGATGATATCCGGCTCATTGGCTACGAGCGTGCCTTTCAACCGTACCCGGAGACCGACTATTACACGATGTGCAAAGACGGCCTGTGGGGCCTGATGCGCAGCGATGGTACCGAGGTACTGCCCTGCCGCGCACCGCAGCCGTTGGTTGAATGTTTTATTGAGGGCCGCCGCTGGCACGGTTATCAGGATAATTTACCTTGGGATGAGATGCTAGCCGAAGAAAAGCGGATCAACGTTTTGCTGCGGGAAAGCGGCGACGGCATGCTCTGCGCGGCCCACGATGGCGGCACCTATCTGGAGTTTGTCTACCTGACGGATTACAAAGTATATACATACAGCGGCTCAATGGGCCCGGGAGAATTGGCCGCGCCGACAGACGAAGACATGCTGCTGTACAGCGGCCGGGTGGACGGCTATGTGCCGGTCCAGACCGGCGTAACGGAAGACGAGGGCGACGACCACGTCAGTATTATCAGCGATGGACAATACATTTACCGCCGCCGCAATGGCAGTGCGGCAAACATCTACCACTACACTCTTGCCGACTACTTTTTTGATGCCACGCTTGCCCCCGCAGAGCGGGACGGCAAGTGGGTGTACCTGGGCACGATGGGCGAGGAAGTGACGCTGGTTTGTTACGATAGTGTATATTATACCAACACTTCTGGGGATGGCTCCTTCCTTTTCCGGCGTGCCGCACCACTGCTGAACGGCTATACCCCCGTGAGCCGCAGCGGAAAATTCGGCCTGCTGGATCGCGCAGGGGCAGAATATGTCCCCTGCACGTATGATGGCCTTGTGTGGGACGGCGGCACCGCCTGGGTCAAGCTGGACGACGGATGGCACCAGTACACGATCCCCGGTGTGACGAAGCCTGATCCTCTGGACGACCTGCCGGAGGACATCACCGCGCCCGACACGCGCACCTTCTCCTATGCCCGCGTTATCACCGAGGGCGGCCGCTTGAATCTGCGCGCCGGGCCAGGCACAGAGTATGATATTGTGGGAAAGATCCCGGAGTACACTTCCCTGCGCATCTACGGTTCTTCCAATACGGCCCCCGCCTGGGTGCTGGTGCAGTATCAGGGCCAGTTTGGCTGGACCAACCTGGATTATCTGGAACGAAGCTATTAAATGACAGCCCCGGACGGATGCAGCGCCCGGGACTGTTTTGCTATTTCCTCTGTTGATGGGTATGGCATAGCATATCCTGCGGCCTTTTCACATAGGATTTGACAGAAAATCTCTATGTGGGGAGGGCAAGCTATGAAAGGTGACCCAGAAGAACGCGCCATAGCGGTGGGGCGTTACATTGCCGGTACTGGCGCCACGGTGCGGGCGGCTGCGGTGGTGTTTGGCGTAAGCAAAAGCACCATCTGGAAAGACCAGGCCCGCCTGCGCCGCACAAGCCCCGGCCTTTGGGCCGAGGTGCAGGCCGTGGTGCAGAAAAACAAGGCTGAGCGCCACCTGCGGGGCGGCGAGGCCACCCGCCTGAAATATTTGCACAAATAACTTGCGTGGTGCCAAGCATCACAGTATAATATTTGTAAAGAAATCCATACGAAAGGACGTGAACACTGTGAAACGAGAGGATTATATCAGCTGGGACGAATACTTTATGGGCATTGCCATGCTTTCGGCCATGCGCTCGAAGGATAACAACAGCCAGGTCGGCGCCTGCATCGTCAGCCCGGAGAACAAGATCCTGTCCTTGGGCTACAACGGCATGCCCATCGGCTGCAACGATGACGACATGCCCTGGGAGCGCGAGGGCGAGGACCTGGAGACCAAGTATATGTACGTCTGCCACTCCGAGCTGAACGCCATCCTGAACAGCCCCAACCACGACCTGAAAGGGGCGCGGATGTATGTGACGCTGTTCCCCTGCAACGAATGCGCCAAGGCCATCATCCAGAGCGGTATCAAGGAACTGATCTACCTTTCGGACAAATACCATGATACCCATGCCAGCATCGCCAGCCGCCGCATGTTCAATATGACCGGCGTAAAATACCGGGCCTATGAGCCGACGGGCCGCAAAATCGAGCTGGAAGTATAAAAGGAGCAAAGAGGATATGAACACCATTATCATTGGTATCGCCGGTGGTACCGGCAGCGGCAAAACGACCCTGACCGAACGCCTGCGCGACCACTTCGGCATAGACGAGGTCAGCGTCATCAACCATGACAGCTACTATAAGCGCCATGACGAACTGCCCTACGAGGAGCGCTGCAAGCTGAACTACGACCACCCGGACAGCTTCGACACCCCGCTGATGGTGGCCCACCTGCGCGAACTGCGCGCCGGCCACCCGGTGCAGGTGCCCGTGTATGACTACACCATCCACAACCGCAGCAACGAGACCGTGCTGGTGCGCCCCGCGCCGGTCATCATCGTGGAAGGTATCTTGATCTTTGACTCCCCTGAGCTGTGCGATCTGATGGATATGAAGGTGTTTGTGGATACCGATGCCGACGTGCGTATTTTGCGCCGCATCGTGCGCGACGTTAAGGAGCGCGGCCGCACACTGGACAGCGTGGTGACCCAGTATTTGACCACCGTAAAGCCGATGCACGAGCAGTTTGTGGAGCCCAGCAAGCGCAAGGCGGACCTGATTGTGCCCGAGGGCGGCCAGAACACAGTGGCGCTGGAGCTGCTTATCAAATGGGTAGACAACCACCTGCGGGCAGAGGGAGAAAGCCGCCAGTGATTCTGGCAAAATCATTTACATCATTTGCAAAATAAGAAGAGGAAGCCGGACGGTGTGGTTCGGCTTCCTCTTTTTTGTGATTTACAATGACTTGCAAAACAAAATTATACGATTTGTGCAGCAGCATCCAGCAGGGCGACCCGGAAACTGGCCGGGCCGTGGGCCTGGGGTTCTGCTGCGGCGGCACAGGCTTTCCAAAATTCGGTGGCCTGTACGGCGGCCTGTAAGGGGGCTTGCGGCTGCACAGCGGCAAAAGCACCGCAGAGTACCGTTAGCATGCAGCCCGCACCGGTGACACGGCGCATCAGGTCGCTGCCGCCGGAGACGGTGTGCAGGGCGGTGCCGTCGGTGACGAGATCCTCGGCCCCGGAGAGCACCACGACTGTGCCCAGCTTTTGCGCCAGCGCTTTGGCGCAGGCGGCGGCATCGATGGGTACGGTCAGGCTGTCCACGCCGTGCTCAGCAGCAGAAAGGCCCAATAGAGCGGCGGCCTCGCCGTAGTTGGCCCGCAGGATGGCGGGGTGAACTTCCTGCAAAAGCTGGCGGATATTCTCCAGCCGCCATGGGCTGGCCCCTACACCGACTGGGTCCAGCACTACCGGGATACCGCGGCGGTTGGCGGCGGCACCGGCCAGCCGAGCAGCAGTGAATTTGGCTTCGTCGGGGGTGCCGGTGTTCAGCACTACGGCACTGGCCAGCACGGCGATGTCGGCCATCTCCTGGGGAGCCTGAGCCATGATGGGGCTGGCACCGATGGCCAGGGCCAGGTTGGCGCAATCGTTGGCGGTGACCAGGTTGGAGATGCAGTGCAGCAGCGGCTTGCGGGCGCGGATGGCTGCAAGGGCTTCGAATCGGGTCATGGGTTCACCTGTTTCAGCGGGCAAGGCTTGCCTGCATTTTTTTGAGGGTGCTGTTCTTTTCCAGCGCGATCAGCACCACGCCGGCGATGATGGAACCACCGACGGTGGAGACGAGGAAGGGGACGATGTAGGCGTAGAAAGCAATGTCACCGGCGGCTTTGCCCATCAGGAACACAGCCACAGGCCAGGCCAGCAGGCCGCCGATGATGCCGGTGCCGAAAACTTCACCGCAAAGCGTGGCCAGCAGGTTCTTGGTTTTATGGTAGACGATGCCGCACAACAATGCGCCGCACATGCTGCCAGGGAAAGCCATCAGGCTGCCCAGACCCAGCAGGTTGCGCAGCAGGCTTGCCACAAAGGCCACGGCCACGCCGTACCAGGGACCAAGCAGCACGGCACACAGCACATTGACCATGTGCTGCACCGGCGCGCATTTGCTGCCGAATACGGGGAACGAGAACATGCTGCCGACAACGGCCACGGCGCACAGTACGCCAGCCAGGGCAAGTTTTTTGGTGTTGGATTTCATTTTGGATCTCCTTTTTTTCCTTTGTACCATAACGAAAAAAAGCGGAAGGACTGCCGCCAGAAATACGCCAGCCGCCCGCACGGGCACAATAAGCCACTTACAAAAAGGGCTTATCGTTCGGTCGAAGCTTGCTGGCTTCCTCTCACGCCGGAACACGGCTTCCCATCGCTGACGCTGCTCACGGCCCAGGGCGCTCCCCCTCGACCCGCGTTTCTGGAACGGTCAGATCCTTCCTTTCCCAAAAGCAAAAATAAAAGCAGGGTACCGATGGGCAGCCCTGCAAAAAAGACGTTTGGCAAAGTCCTTCCTACGGTGGCATGATCCACATCAGGTCAAAGGGTCGAAATACAATTTCCTCTCAGCCGGGTGTCCAGCTCCCCTGTTCTTTGTCTTGCATGATACACCTTTGCAAAAAGTTTGTCAAGGGCTTGCTTTTTGGTCCGGCGCGGCGTATAGTGAAAATACATTGAACACAGGGGGAATCCATGATGAAAGTTTTGCCGCAGCAACTGCGTTTGTACGCCGTAACCGACAGCCGCCGCCTGCGGGGGCGCACCCTGCTGGATACGGTGGCCGCCGCGCTAGATGGCGGCGCGACCTTTGTACAGCTGCGGGAGAAGGAGCTTTCCCCTGCCGCTCTGCTGGAAGAAGCCCGCGCCCTGGCCAAATTATGCCACGCGCGGCATGTGCCCTTTGTGGTGGATGACAACGTGGAGGTGGCCCTGGCCGCCGGTGCCGACGGCGTGCATGTGGGCCAGAGCGATATGGCCGCCCGTCGTGCCCGCGCGCTGTTGGGGCCGGATAAAATTTTGGGTGTTTCGGCCCACAATGCCGCCGAAGCTTTGGCAGCCCAGGCGGACGGTGCCGATTACCTGGGCTGTGGTGCGGCCTTTGTGACGGGCACCAAGCTGGATGCCCACCCGGTGACGGCCGAGACGATGCGTGCCGTGACGGCGGCGGTGAACATTCCGGTGGTGGCCATAGGCGGCATTGAGGAAAGCAACATTTTACAGCTGCAGGGCCGTGGTCTTGCAGGCGTGGCGGTGGTAAGCGCCATTTTTGCTGCCCAAGACCCCGAAGCTGCCAGCCGCCGGTTGTATGAGTTGAGCGGACAGTTATAATTTTATAATTGAAAGACTTTGCCATCGCAATAAAATAAAACAGCTGGTCATTTGCCTTGTGCAGGCAGACGGTCAGCTGTTATTTTATGCGGACACTTTATTGGGGGATAACGACGGCGTGACTGCCCAGTTCCTTGTACCGCAGGGCGAAGGTATCGCGGTCGATCTCGGTGATCTCCTGCATGGGGTCGGCAAAGTAATAGTTGTCCTCGTCGTAGCCGGTAAGCACCAGACAATGAGAGTTGGAGTAAGGCCAGCTGCCATCGGCCAGTGTAAAGGTGTAATTATAAAGTGGTTCTGTAAAGGCGCAGGTGGCCCACACCAGCACCGGCGTGCCCTGGGCCAGGTACATCTCCAGCCGGGCGGGCTCAGCGCCGGTAATGTCCAGCGCGCTGTAAGTGCTGCCTTGCTCATCCAGATAGGTGTTGACGGCAGTGGTGATGGCGCCGGGCAGGCAGTAGAAAGAAAGCTCATCGGCAGGGCTGCCCATGAATTCGACCTCTGGGTCGGCCTCCCAGTATGGGATGTGCATGGGCAGGTAGTTTTCGGCCAGGGTGACTTTATCGATGTCGAAGCCTAAGTAGTTCAGCACGATGGCAGCAGAGGTGATCTCACATCCGTTGGGGAGCTCCGGGGTTTGCAGGATGTTTTCTACGTTCAGCTGCACGGTGCCGGGCAGGAAAAAGGCATTTTCCGGTGTAGCCTGTAAGGCGGCGTAGGCAAGCCAAACTGGAATCGAAGTATCTGCCTGCGGCAGGACCAGGCCCATGGAGGAGGAGTCCTGCGTAGCGGCGGTCTCTGAGGTGGCAAGGTCGACTACGGGGAGGGTGACGGTTGCGGCGCAGCTGCACAAAAGCAGGCAGGACGCCGCCGCTGCACCGGCAGCGAGTTTGTGCATGGTACTCCCCTTCTTTCGACGTTGTTTTATCATAACCTACATTACCTTACACCATATTTGTGATAATTGCAAGAAAGCGGGGAAAAGTTCTATGCAGGGGCGGGTTTGCGGGCTTATGCGGGCATCGGCCCCTTCAATTTGCCGATACATATAACATAAAAAAGCCGACAGGCGAACCTGTCGGCTTTAAAAAACTATGAAATTGTTACCAGAGGTTCACAACTTCGTTGTACAGACCCTCGTAGCTCTTGGCGGAGTTGGACCAGCTGAAGTCGCACTCCATGGCGCGGTGGACCAGCACGGGCCAACCGTCCTTCTGCCAGTAGCCTTCCTTGGCGCGCCAGCAGGCCTCATACAGCTCGTGGGCGTTGTAGTTGGCAAAGGTGAAGCCGTTGCCGAAGCCGTCGCCGGAATCGTGGATGGAGTCACGCAGGCCGCCGGTCTCGCGGACAACGGGGATGGTACCGTAGCGGCAGGAGACCATCTGGGCCAGACCGCAGGGCTCGGAGCGGGAAGGCATCAGGAAAATGTCAGCACCGGAGTAGATCTCCTGGGCCAGTTTGGCGTTGAAGCCGATGTAGACGCCCACGCGGCCCGGATTGCGGGCGCACAGCTCGTTGAAGAAGTTCTCGTACTGGCTTTCGCCGGAGCCGAGGATGACCAGCTCGATGCCCTGCTGCAGCAGGCCTTCGGAGATAGCCTGGACGAGGTCAACGCCTTTGTGGCCGACCAGACGGGTGACCATGGCCATGACGGGGCTGCCGTCCTTATGCAGGCCGAACTTGTCCTGCAGGGCAGCTTTGCAGGCGGCCTTGCCATCCTGGAAGGTGTCGGCATCGTAGTTCTTGACGATGTCGGGGTCGGTGGCGGGGTTAAAGACATCCACGTCGATGCCGTTCAGGATGCCGCAGAGCTTATACTGCTTCTGGCGCAGCAGGCCGTCCAGACCATGGCTGAACCACGGGTCCAGGATCTCCTGGGCATAGGTGGGGCTGACGGTAGTGACCTTGTCGGCGGTCTCGATCGCGCCCTTCATGAAGTTGGCACAGCCGTCATATTCCACAACATGGGCGTCGCGGGCGCCGATGCCGCAGGTATCCTCGAGAATGTCCAGACCATACTTGCCCTGGTAGGCAATGTTGTGGATGGTAAAGACCGTTTTGATACGGCTGAACTTATCCAGGTGACGGTAGTACAGGTTCAGGTAAACGGGGGTCAGGGCCGTCTGCCAGTCGTTGCAGTTGATGATGTCAGGCTCGAAATCGGTGTAGAACAGCATTTCGAGGATGGCACGGGAGAAGAAGGCGAAGCGCTCGCCGTCATCATAGAAGCCGTACAGGCCGCTGCGCTTGAAATAGTACTCGTTATCGATGAAGTAGTAGACAACACCGTCGCGCTCGGCCTTGAAGAGGCCGCAGTACTGGCTGCGCCAGCCAACCGGCACGCTGAAGTTGGTGATATAGGTCAGGCTATCCTTGAATTTCAGGTCACCGTACAGCGGCATGACAACACGGGCGTCGATGCCATCCTTGACCAAAGCCTTGGGCAGTGCACCGGCCACGTCGGCCAGGCCGCCGGACTTGGCAAAGGGAGCAGCCTCGCTGGCTGCATATAAGATTCTCATAAGCACCTCCATGGGGTGGGTTCACAAAAATATGAGGACGGGGAAGGTCTAATCTCCCCCGTCCTCTCATCAAAAGCTGCCTCCGGGGAGAGGGAGTACAACCTCTATGAGCTGTTATACGCTGTGGTTCTTGGCGACGAATACCGGGAAGGTATCGGTGCCGGCCAGCTTCTTGCCTGCGGTGATGTGGACGTTCTTGTCCGTGACCACATACTCTACACCGCAATCGGTCTCCACAACGGTATCCTGCATCAGGACGCAGTTTTTGACGACAGCACCCTTCTTGACCTGGCAGCCGCGGAACAGCACGCAGTTCTCGACGGTGCCCTCGATGACGCAGCCATCAGCCAGCAGGCTGTTCTTGACGGAGCTGCCTGCCACATAGCGGGTGGGGTTATCGTCACGGATCTTGGTGTAGATGGGAGCCGGTCCGAACAGGGCGTCCATGCTGCCATCCTGCAGCAGACGCATGTTCTCGTCAAAGTAGCTCTTCATGTCAGAGACACGGGCGGCATAACCCTTGAACTCGTAAGCCTGGACGTTGAGCAGCTTCAGGTTGCGGGCCAGGATGTCGCGCTCGAAGTAGACAAGACCGCGGACGGCTGCATCGTGGATCAGGTGGATCAGGCTCTCGCGCTCAATGACGTAGATGTTCATGGCGAGGTTCTGCTCACCCATACGGTAGTCGTTGGACAGGATCTCCTGCACACGGCCGGTCTCATCGATGCGGATGGTGTAGTTATCGCTGCGGGCACCCTCAGGGATGGGGGCGCGGTTGTAGACCATGGTGACGTCAGCGCCGGATGCAACGTGGGCATCGATCAAGCTGCCGAAGTCGAAGTTCATGGCAATGTAGGAGTCAGAAAGAATGACATAGCGTTCTTTCTGGGCTTCCAGCCAGTTCAGAATGCTGTCCAGAGCATCGACACGGCCGGAGTACATCTTGACGCTGCGTTCTGCAAAAGGCGGGACAATATTCAAGCCGCCGCGCTTACGGGTCAGGTCCCATTCACGACCGGCACCCAAATGGTCCATCAAGGAGTGGTAGTTTTTACGAACAATGACAGACACGTTGTCGATGCCGGCATTGGCCATGCTGGACAGCGTGAAGTCGATCAGGCGATAACGTCCGCCGAAGGGGATGGAGGCCATGGAGCGCTCCGCCACCAGCTCGGGAACGAGGTTATCATAGGTATTGGCGAAAATGACGCCGAGTGCGTTGACGTTGCTGTTTACCATTGTTCCTCACCATCCTTTACATCACTGGAAACCATTGCCTTGGGGCCGACGGTAGCACCCTTGCCGATGACGACACCGGAACCGACCGTGGCAACATCGCCGGGTTCCTCAATGTTCAGGCTGCCTTCGGGCATAGCGCCGACGGTAGCACCCTCTTCAACCTTGACATTTTCGGCCACAATGCAGTGCTTGACGGAAGCGCCCGCCTTGATGACGGTGCCGCCCATAATCACGGCAGCCTCAACGGTAGCGCCCTTCTCGACGACAACGCCCGGGAAGAGGATGGAGTTATTGACCGTGCCGTTGACTTTGCAGCCTTCGGAGATCATGGAGTTGACGATGGTTGCATCGCTGCCGATCTGCTGGCAGGGCTTGCCAGAGTTGCGGGAGTAGATCTTCCAGTTCTCATCAAACAGGTTGATGCCGGAATGACTGGGGTCCAGGACCTCCATGTTGGCCTGCCACAGGCTGGAGATGGTGCCGACATCCTTCCAGTAGCCGCTGAAATGATAGGCATACATACGGCGGCCGTCTTTCAGCAGGTTGGGGATGACGTTCTTGCCAAAGTCGTTCTCGGAGTTGGGATCAGCTTCGTCCTCGGTGAGGTATTTCTTCAGCACATCCCAGTTGAAGATGTAGATACCCATGGAAGCCAGGTTGGACTTCGGGTTCTTCGGCTTCTCCTGGAACTCGCTGATCTTGTCGTTCTCGTCGGTGACCATCAGTCCGAAGCGGGAAGCCTCATTCCAGGGCACTTCCATAACAGCGACGGAGAACTCGGCGTCCTTTTCCTTATGGAAACGCAGGAAGTCGGAGTAATCCTGCTTGCAGATCTGGTCGCCGGACAGGATGATGACGTACTTGGGATCATAACGATCAATGAAGGAAATGTTCTGATAGATAGCGTTGGCTGTGCCCTTGTACCAGTCAGAGCCGGAAGCCTGCTGATACGGCGGCAGAACATGGACGCCGCCATGCAGACGGTCCAGGTCCCAGGGCTGGCCATTGCCGATATACTCGTTCAAGACGAGGGGCTGATACTGGGTAAGGATACCGACGGTATCAATGTCGGAGTTAACGCAGTTGGACAGCGGGAAATCGATGATACGATATTTACCGCCGAACGGTACTGCAGGTTTGGCGAGCTTTTGGGTCAGCGCGTACAGACGCGAGCCCTGACCGCCTGCCAGGATCATTGCGATCATTTCTTTTGCCATAAGATTTCTCCCCTTAACATTCTGGCTTTACGCCATTGTTGAACAGTGGTGTTTATCCATCTCGCACGGTTAAACCGGCGTTTTGGCCTTAACGGGGCGCCCGCGGCGCTTGGAGGCGGTGGCAGCGGTTTCCGCTGCCGGGGCCGCTTTCTTTGCTTTAGCGGCGGTTTTCTTCACGGGCTTGGCTGCAGCGTCCGCTGCCTCGGCGGCTTTTTTAGCGCGGGGCTTGCGGGCAGCAGGCACCTGGAAGTATACGGTAGACAACGGCGGCAGTGTCAGCGAAATATGCTGCTCGAAGCCGTGCATCTCGCCCTTTTCTGCCTTGACGGTGCCGTTGGTGACTCCGGAGCCGCCGTATTTCTTGTCATCGGAATTCAGGATTTCTTTGTAGCTGCCGGGGTTGGGCACGCCCATCTGGTAGCCCTGGCGCAGCACAGGATTGAAGTTGCAGACGACCAGCAGCATCTTGCCCGCAGCATCACGGCGCAGGAACGCGATCACACTCTGCTTGCTGTCATCGGGCACGATCCACTGGAAACCCTCCCAGCTGTAATCGACCTGCCACAGGGCGGGTGTGTCGCGGTACAGGTGGTTCAGATCCTTGACATAGTCCTGCAGCTGACGGTGCTTGTCGTAGCTAAGCAGCATCCAGTCCAGGGGCTTTTTCTCGTCCCACTCGATGAACTGGCCGAACTCCTGGCCCATGAAAAGCAGCTTTTTGCCGGGGTGTGCGGCCATGTAGCCGTAGAATGTGCGCAGATTGGCAAACTTCTGCTCGTAATCGCCGGGCATCTTATTGATGAGGCTGCACTTGCCGTGGACGACTTCGTCGTGGCTGATGGGCAGCACGAAATTCTCGCTGAAAGCGTAGAAGAAGCTGAAAGTGACCTTGCCATGGTTGCCGGCACGGAAGAGCGGGTCGGTCTTCATGTAGCTGAGCATATCGTTCATCCAGCCCATGTTCCACTTGAAGTTGAAGCCCAATCCCCCATCGGCGGCCGGTTTGGTGACCAGCGGCCAGGCGGTGGATTCCTCGGCAATCATCATCTTATGGGGATACTTGCCCAGGATGGCAGTATTCAGCTTTTGCAGGAAAGCGATGGCTTCCAGGTTTTCCTTACCGCCCTTGCAGTTCTGCTCCCACTCGCCGTCCTTGCGGTTGTAGTCCAGATACAGCATGCTGGCCACGGCGTCTACGCGCAGGCCGTCGACGTGATATTTGTCCACCCAGAACATGGCGCTGGAGATCAGGAAGCTTTCAACTTCCTTCATGCCGTAGTTGAAGACCATGGTGCCCCACTCTTTGTGTTCGCCGCGGCGGGGATTGGGGTCCTCGTAGCATGGGGCGCCGTCGAACATGTACAGACCGTAACCGTCCTTCGGGAAATGGGCAGGAACCCAATCCAGAATGACGCCGATGCCTGCCTGGTGGAGCTTGTCCACAAAGGTCATGAAGTCCTTTGGGGTGCCATAGCGGCTGGTGGGGGCAAAATAGCCCGTGACCTGATAGCCCCAGCTGCCATCGAACGGATACTCGGTGATGGGCAGCAGTTCAACATGGGTGTAGCCCATATCTTTTATGTAGGAAATCAGCTCGTCGGCCAGCTCTGCGTAGTTGTACGGGGTGCCGTTCTCGGCATCCTTCATCTTCCAGCTGCCAGCCTGCATCTCGTAGATGGACATCGGGCTGTTGATGACATCCCGCTTGGCGGACTCTTTGGTCCAGTGGTCGTCACCCCAGGCGTAGCCCTCAATATCGTAGACCTTGCTGCCGTTGGAGGGGCGGGTCTCGGTATGGAACGCGTAAGGGTCAGATTTGTAGATCAGTTCATCGGACGAGGTGGTGATGCAGTACTTATAAATATCGTATTCCTTGATGCCCGGAATGAACAGTTCCCAGATGCCATCGGTCACTTTGTGCATCGTGTGTTCGCCGGGAACCCAGCTGTTGAAATCACCTACAACAGCAACTGCTTTTGCATGGGGCGCCCAGACACGGAAAACCGCGCCGGGGACACCGTCCTGCACTTCCAAATGCGCGCCAAAGTAGCGGTACGCCTCCTGATTGTTGCCCTGCTTGAACAGGTAAACGGGCAGATCAGAACTATTGGGCGCTTGCTTGCGTTGCTTCAACGTAATCTCCCCTTTTGGAACAGCCCTAAATGGACAGCCCCGAATATTTACTAACTCTATATTACCTGTTTCGTACATAAATTTCAAGGCTTTCTTGTAATAATCTGCTAAAAATTTGTTGGGAGTTGTTTTGCATTTGTATAAAATCGACACAAATCAGCAGCTTTTCTTGTGCGGGTGTATAAAAAAGACCCATACAAGGTGCTTTTGAAGTGACCCCAAAAAGTTAGACAATATTCTGAAGTAAAAATTGTTCAAGCAGCCGAAAGGGCTTGCTGTCTGTGAATTGCAGGCGGCAAGCCCTTTAGCTTTGCCTTGATCCTGCGGTTGTTGTAGTAATCCAGATATTCAACGAGTTCCTGCTTGAAGTGTTCCATGGACTGAAACTCTTGTAAGTACAACAGTTCACTTTTGAGTAAGCCAAAGAAATTCTCTATCACAGCGTTGTCCAGACAGTTGCCTTTCCGGCTCATGCTCTGCTGAACACCTTTCTTCTGGAGCATTCGCTGGTACTGCTTGTGCTGGTATTGCCAGCCCTGGTCAGAATGAAGGATCAACCCGGTTCCATCCGGTATCTTCTCAAAAGCCTTATCCAGCATAGTCGTAACCATACTCAGAACAGGACGGTCGGAGATGGTATAGCTGACCAGATCGCTGCTGCACAGATCAAGGATGGGCGAGAGATAGAGCTTCTCTCCAAACAAACTGAACTCTGTCACATCGGTGACCCACT
>OLVP01000296.1_pt1 | contig 44228 bp, 19 predicted proteins | sample 1673281 | NCBI WGS metagenome assembly OLVP01 (sample SAMEA3178940, study PRJEB25190) | human gut metagenome | biome: human gut; feature: human-associated habitat; material: faeces | place: Austria | collected 2013
CGGGCAGCTTGAAGCCGCCGCGTGCGAAGAACTTGATGCCGTTGTCGGGCATCGGATTGTGGGATGCGGAGATCACCGCGCCCATTTCCACGTTGAGCACGGACGTCAGGTATGCGACGCCCGGCGTCGGGATGATGCCGGCGTCGATCACGTCGAAGCCGCCAGCGGACATGCCAGCGGACAGTGCGGCGGCGAGGAAATCGCCGGAAACTCGTGTATCACGACCGACCAGCGCACGGCGACGGCTTTCGAATTCGCTCCGCTCGTCATCACCCAGCACGCGCACCGCGGCGTCACCCAAATCGAGCGCCAGCTGTGCCGTCAAATCCCTATTCGCCAATCCTCGAACGCCGTCGGTTCCGAACATACGTGGCATGAGTCTCAAATCCTCGCTATCTGCAAACGATATTTCCGTGACCTATCGTACTCAACCGTGCCGCCGAAACCAGCAGGTGACGACGCAATCGCATAACACTTCACAATTCAAAGCATTTCACGGCGCGCAATGCCCTTTTCGTGTCGCACGACTTTGCTTTCAAGGCGGAAAATCAAGTCGTGCGGCAACACTTGATAAAGAAATACCCCCTAACTATCATTTTCCGTTGAAAACCAGCAAAAAATAAGAGTTAGAGGGTATGAAAGCCAGCACGCTTGTCGCACAACTTTGAAAAATGCCTCCAAAATCAAAGTCGTGCGACGACATGACGGCTCTTAAGCGGGAACGTTCCTGTCGCCCCTGCTATCAGAGCGCGGCGTTGAAGTCGCGCACTTTCAGCGTGCGGTGAGAAGCCTCGACGTTGCCACGCACAATGCGCTGCAAGGCGTTGTCCGCGTCCTTATGGGAGGCGAGCCAGGCGTCGCCCAGCTCCACGAGCTTCGCCGGATCGGCATAGCCCGGATACAGGCCTTCGAGCAGCGCTTCCGCCATGTGGAAGGTCTTGTGCTCCCAAATCCAGTCGGCGACCTCGAAATACTTCTCGGCGTACGGTTCGGCCAAGTCGGCGCGCGGGGTGGCTGCGAAGCCACCGGCCACAGCCTCAAGCTGCATGTTGGTCAGCTCGTCGTTGTGCAGGGCCTCGTTCCAAGCCCATGCCTTCGCTTCGGCGGTACCGGCCACGGCGCGTGCGCCATAGGCGAACTCACGGTTCTCGGTGGTTTCGCGCTTGGCCAGTTCGGCGTCGATTCCCGCCTGGTCGATCGCGTTGACGGTGCTCAGCGCGTTGATGATGGTCCAGCGGAAGTTGTTGTCGATTTCCAGACCGTCGAATGCCACGGAACCGTCGAGCAGGCCCTTCGCGTTGGCGACGAACGCCTCGTCGCCCGGCTCGCCGTAGCCCAGGTAGGCGGTGACGAGCTGGAACTGTTCGTCGGAGCCGGCCTTGGCCTGACCCGCCAGCTTGAACAGTTCGGCGGCCACATGCTTCACGATCTCGGCACGCTCTGCCGGAGCGGTGTAATGCCATGCGGTGGTGCTGACCTGTGCCAGCGCGTAACGGAAGGTGGTGGACTCGTGTTCGGTGGCGAGCGCGGCCAGCGAGGTGTCGATGAACTGGCGTGCCGGCAGTTCGCCGTCGCGGGTCATGTCCCACAGGGCGAGCCAGATCACGGAACGGGCGAGCGCGTCGTCGAAGCGGTACAGGTTGCTTGTCGCGAATGCGAGGCTCTTGTCGTCGAAACGCAGCTTCGTGTAGGTCAGGTCGTCGTCGTTCACCAGAATCAGCGACGGACGTGCCTTGCCCGCGGCCGCGTCGACGACCGTCAGTTCGCCGTCGACGTCCAGTTCGAAACGGTCGGTGCGCACGATCTTGCCGGTTTCCGGATCCTCGTTGTAGAAGCCGACGGCGAGACGGTGGGCGCGCAGCACGGGATGCTCGGCCGGAGCAGTCTGGCGCAGGGCGAGACGCTTGATGGTGCCGTCCTCGTTCTCTTCGACTTCGGTGGCGATGGTGTTGATGCCGGATTCCTCAAGCCACTGGGCGCTCCACGCCTTCAGGTCGCGGCCGGAAGTGAGTTCCAGTTCGGCGAGCAGGTCGGCGAGGGTGGCGTTGGAGTAGGCGTGCTTGTTGAGGTAGTTGTTGATGCCCTTGAAGAACTTCTCACGGCCCACGTAGTACACGAGCTGCTTCAGCACGGAGGCGCCCTTGGCGTAGGTGATGCCGTCGAAGTTGACGTAGGTGTCGTTGAGGTCGTTGATCGGGGCGACGATCGGGTGGGTGGTGCTCAGCTGGTCCTGATTCAACGCCCAGCTCTTTTCGCCGGAGCTGAAGGTTGCCCAGGCGTCCTTCCATTCGGTGGCTTCGGCGGTGGCGAGGGTGGACGTGAACTCGGCGAAGGATTCGTTGAGCCACAGGTCGTTCCACCACTTCATGGTCACGTAGTCGCCGAACCACATGTGGGCGAGCTCGTGCAGCACGGTGACCACACGGCGTTCCGCATAGGCGTCGGTGACCTTGGATTCGAACACGTACTGGTCGCGGATGGTGACCATGCCGATGTTCTCCATGGCGCCGGCGTTGTATTCCGGCACGTAGATCTGGTCGAACTTGGCGTACGGGTACGGCACGCCCCAGGTCTTGGCGTAGAAGGCGAAGCCTTTCTTGGTGATGTCGAACAGGTAGTCGACGTCCTTGCTGAAGGCCTTGGCGAGCGCCTGGCGGCAGTACATGGCCATCGGCACGGTGCGGCCGTCCTCATTGGCGTATTCGGTGTGCCATTCGGCGTACGGTCCGGCGCAGATGGCGGTGAGGTAGGAGCTCATGGTCGGGGTCAGCTCGAACACCCACAGCTTGGTGGTTTCGGCGGCGTGATCGCCGAGCGTGCCTTCCTCGGTGACGGTTTCGTTGTCGGTCACGGAGGAGGTGGGCATGTTGGACGTGACGATCCAGGATTTGGCGGCGAGCACGGAGAAGTCGAACACGGCCTTCAGATCAGGCTGGTCGAACACGGCGTAGACACGGCGGGCGTCCGGCACTTCGAACTGGGTATACAGGTAGACGTTGCCGTCGGACGGGTCGACGCTGCGGTGCAGGCCTTCGCCGGTGTTGGAGTACTGGCACATCGCCTTGACGGTGACCTCGTTGTGCTCCTTGAGGCCCTTCAGCTCGATGCGGCTGTCCGCGTATGCTTCGGCCGGGTCGAGGGTTTCGCCGTTGAGGGTGATCTCGCTGACTTCGTTGGCGATGAGGTCAAGGAAGCTTGACTCCCCCGGCTTCGCGTCGAAGGTGATGGTGGTTTCGGAGCCGAAATCCTTGGCTCCGCGGGTCAGGTCAAGCTTGACCGTGTAATGGATTGGCGCGGCGATGATGCTTTTGCGTTCTTCCGCTTCGATTCGGGTGAGGTTTGCTCCTGGCATGTCACTCCTTCTTTCTGGTAACAGAAGGCGGCGCGATCAGTTGTGCCGATCACGTCGCCTTGATTCAATTTATGGTAAATTTACGGCTTATTTCGCGGCGTTCAGTCCCATCGCGTCATCCACGTCCTGCGCGATGTCGGCGACGACGGGGACGATCATCGGCTTGCGGTGCAGCTGTCGTGCCACCCAGCCGCCGAGCGTGCGTCGCATGATCTGCTGCAGCTTGTAGGTGTCGCGCGTGCCCTGCATCATCGCGTCCTGCAGCTGCTCGACGATCTGGTGACGGACCTTGTCGAACTCGCTTTCGTCTTCCGCGACCGCGTTGAGGTAGATCTTCGGGCCGGTGATGACATCCGCGGTCTCGGTGTCGACGACCACGAAGCTGGACACGAAGCCTTCGGTGCCGAGGATGCGGCGCTTCTCGAGTTCTTCGTCGGTCAGTTCGCCGACGGAATCGCCATCGACGTAGACGTAGCCGCACGGCACGGAGCCGACGACCGCGGCCTGGCCGTGGTACAGGTCGACGACGTCGCCGTCTTCGGCCAGCACGACGTTCTGCGGATCGACGCCGGTCTTGACGGCGATCATGCCGTTGGCCACCAAGTGGCGGTTTTCGCCGTGGATAGGCATGGCGCACTTCGGCTTGACGATGTTGTACATGTACAGCAGCTCGCCTTCGTTGCAGTGGCCGGAGACGTGCACGGCGGCGTTGTCTCGGTTGACCACGCGGGCTCCGAGCTGCACGAGCTTGTTGATGACCTTGTAGACGCCATGCTCGTTACCTGGGATCAGGGAGCTGGCGAGGATCACCGTGTCGAACTCGTTGATGGTGATGTCGCGGTGGTTGCCGTCGGCGATGCGGCCGAGCGCGGCCATCGGCTCGCCCTGGGAGCCGGTGCACATGTAGACGAGCTTGTCGTCCTGCACGTCATGGGCCTGCTTCAGGTCGATGACGGTGTCCTCGGGCAGACGCAGGTAGCCCAGATCTGCTGCGATGGACATGTTGCGGACCATGGAACGTCCGACGAACACGACCTTGCGGCCGTACTTGTGGGCCGCGTCGACGACCTGCTGCACGCGGTGCACGTGGCTGGAGAAGCTGGCCACGATGATCTTGCGAGTGGCCTGTGCGAACGCCTGGTCGAGCGCCGGACCGATGGAGGTCTCCGGCTTGACGAAGCCCGGGACCTCGGCGTTGGTGGAGTCCATCATCAGGAGGTCCACGCCCTTTTCGCCGAGCTTGCCGAATTCCACCAGATCGGTGATGCGGTGGTCGAGCGGCAGCTGGTCGAGCTTGATGTCGCCGGTGTCGATAAGCGAGCCGGCGGGGGTCTGCACGAACACGGCGAGCGCGTCCGGAATGGAGTGCGTGACGTTCACGAATTCCAGGTTGAACGGGCCGACCTTGAGCTTGTCGCGTCCCTTGACCTCGACGAGCGTCGGGTTGATGCGGTGTTCCTTGCACTTGGCCTCAACGAAGGCGAGGGTGAGCTTGGAACCGATCAGCGGAATGTCCGGGCGGAGCTTGAGCAGGTACGGCACGCCACCGATGTGGTCTTCGTGGCCGTGGGTGAGCACGAGCGCCTCGACCTTGTCGAGACGGTCCTTGATGTAGTGGAAGTCAGGCAGGATGAGGTCCACGCCCGGCTGCTCCTCTTCCGGGAAGAGCACGCCGCAGTCGATGAGCAGGATATGCCCGTTGTATTCGACCACGTTCATATTGCGGCCGATCTCACCCAGACCGCCGAGCGGCACGATGCGCATGGAGCCCTTGCGGTACTTCGGCGGGGCGATCAGCACCTCGTCCTGCTGGGGCGCGGTGGATTGCGGCGCGGAATGCGACGGGCGACGGTTCGAACCGTTGCCGCCACGGGATCCACGGGAGCCGCCGTTGCGCGAGCCACCGTTGCCACGGCTGCGGGTGGAGGACTTGGCCTTCTTGGTGGCGGTCTTCTCGGACTTCGCGGCCTTGGTGGTCTTGGATGCCTTGACTGCGGTTTCAGTGCGCTTGGCAGCCTTGCTGCCGCGCTTGTGTGTTGTTGTCTTTGTGGTTTCTTCTGTAGCCATTTCCTAGTTGGATTTCTATTACTAATTGTCTCCGCCTATGCGGAAACGAGGAATTTGGGTGCCTGCCGGCGTTCATGCGCGACAGGCCAGTCGCATCATGCGATTCGGTTCACAGCAGTCCCGCGGCGCGCATGCCCTTTTCCGCGCGCACGAGTTCCGCTTCGCCCGGACCGACGTTCGGCAGGCGCATTTCGGTGGAGTCGAGGATTCCACGCACCTTCAGCGAGGCCTTGGCCATCACGGCCTGGAAGCCGTTGCCGTTCATCGCTTCGACGAGCGGCGCCAGCTGCACGGAGATGCGCTGCGCTTCGTGGATATCGCCACGATCGAACGCGTTGGCGAGGTCACGCATCGGACCGGCGGCCGCGTGTGCGATCACAGAGATGATGCCGACGGCGCCGACGGACAGGAACGGCAGGAACAGGCCGTCATCGCCCGAATACCAGGTCAGACCGGTCTCCATGCGCTTGCGCACCGCGCCTGCGATGTCGCCGGTGGCGTCCTTGACGGCCTTGACGTGGTCGAGCTCGGCCATACGACGGTAGGTTTCCAGCTGGATGTGCAGTCCGGTACGGCCCGGCACATCGTAGACGATGATCGGCTTGTCCGCGGAATCGTTGACCGCCTTGTAGTGGCGGAACACGCCCTCCTGCGACGGACGGGAGTAATACGGGGCGACCACGAGCACCGCGTCGGCGCCCGCCTCCTGGGTCTGCTCCACCATGCGCACGGTGTGCGCGGTGTCGTTGGAACCGGCGCCGGAAATGACCGGCACGTCCACGACCTCCTTGACGGCCTGAACCAGCTCGACCTTCTCCTCCATATGGGTGGTCGGCGATTCGCCGGTGGTGCCGTTGACCACAAGACCGTCGGCACCATCCGCCACGAGCTGCCTCGCCAGCTGTTGCGCGGCTTCGAAATCTACGGCTCCGTCGGCCTTCATGGGGGTGACCATGGCCGGAAGGATACGTCCGAAGGGAGCAGGATCGAGCAGATGCATTGTACCGTCGTCAGTCTTAGGGCTTGTCATACGGCTAACGGTACTTCCCTCTGCGGACGCTTGCGATTTCATGAGACGCGAAAAGTCACATTTTGGAAGGCCTGCCGACGATGACCGCGACGACGCACTGCAGGAAAGCGACGAACGTGAACACCATCAGCGGCACATGGTGGCCGCCGGTGGCCTGGACCAGCACGCCGAACATAAGCGGGCCGAGCGACGCGATCAGATAGCCGAACGACTGCGCGACGCCCGACAGCACCACGGTTTCGGCGCTGTCACGGCCGCGCAACGCGATCAATGCGAGCGCCACCACCAGGGACGCGCCTTGCGCGCAGCCGCCGACGAACGCCCATACCGGCATGAGATGCGGCAGCAGCAGCATGCCAAGGCCGGCGATCAGCATGGGAGCGCTGGCGGTGAGCGCCGCGCAGACCTGGTTGCCGCGCACGTTCATGAGCTTAGGAATGACCAAGCCGGAAAGGATGCCGATGCCTTGGAAGATGAACAGATGCACGCCGGCGGTGGAGGCATCGTAGCCGATGGATGCGGAGATGGACGGCATCCAGTTGGACATGGTGTAGAAGGCGGATGATTGCAGTCCCATGAAGGCCGTCACGTACCACGTCATCGGACGGCGCAGCACGCGGGCGAACACGCCATGCGACGATTGCGTGGAACATGCCGGTCGCTGTGCGGAATGCGGGTTTTGTGCGTTGGCCGTCGTGCTGCGATCGCCAATATCATCGATATCGCCAGTATCGCTGGTTTCGATGGTGCCGCCGGCGGAAGCGATAACGACTTTGCGATTGTGCAGGATACGCAACGCCCACAGCGCGGCGACAACCAGCGGAGGCACACTCCAGAAGGCGAGTGACGCACGCCAACCGCCCCACATCTGCGCAAGCGGCGCGGACAGCAAACCTGCGGTGGCGCTGCCGGCGGTGATGCAGCCGGAATAGACGCCGGTCGCCATCGCGACATGGCCGGCGTAGTCACGTTTTGCGATTACCGGAACCAGAACGTTGCCGACGGCGATGGCGGAAGCGAACACCACCGTGCCCAGCCAGATGCCAACGCCGCCGCCGAACGAGCGGATGGCGTCGCCCGCCGCGATGCACAGCAGGGCCAGCAGAATCGACATGTCGATGCCGATGCGGCGTGCAAGGAACGTGACCAGCGGGCTGACCGCAGCGAAGGCGAGTAGGGGAATCGCGGTCAGCACGCCCTGCACTCCCTCGGCCCAATGAAGGCCAGTACCTATTTGCGAGAGCACCGGACCGACCGCCGCGATGGAGGGACGCAGATTCAGCGATACGAGGAAGACCAAGGCAGCCCACGGTCCAGTGGAAGGAAGGTCGTACGCCAACGCTCCGTTTATCTTGTTCACAATGCCTCCATTCCCGTTTTCGCCTCCATGGTTCCGGCCGACCGCCGCTATACCGTCAATCACCAAGCTCGCCAAGCGTTTCGAAACAATCGTTGATGTCCTCAATGCGCTTCCGCACGTCGACGTCATCGCTTCCGAGACGTTCCCCCACCTCGTCCGCGAAGAGGGCAACCAAAGCGAACGCCGCAGTGAAGCTTGAAAGCATATGCGAGTTCAACGCCACGTTGAAGAAGACGACGTTGCGTCCGATAAGGGCATTGCGTGCCGCGACGTCGCCTATTACCACCACGGTGACCCCACGTTCGAGTAACACGTCGACAAGTCGGGCGAAAAAAGGAGGACGCCGACCCACGCCGACGATGACGGCCACATCGTCCGATGAGTAGTCAGTCAATTCCTCTGCGATAGATTGCCCCGGATGCGGGAGAATATCGATGTTTCCACGCAGCTGCAGCAATTGTTCACGCAAATGAAGCGCCACGGGATATCCATTGCGGTAACCGACCACCGCGACATGCGGAGCCATGGCCATGTCCCGGCATGCGGAATCCAATTGCGCGCGGTCGATGTCCTCAAACGTATGTTTCAGGCTTTCCGAATCCCTGAGCAAATGGTCGGCAAGCAAATCATCGCAGCGAACATTTCGCACGGTTTCCGGAGCGCCTGGACGGTGGATACGGCGCACGTCGCGTCTGAATTCACCCGCATTCGAATAACCGAGCTTGCGGTACAGGCGGCTGAGCGTCGGCTGCGAGATGCCGCTCAACTGCGACAATTCCACGGAATTGCAGACCAGCACGTCGGTTAGATGACCCAGAATGAACTGCGCGGCCTCACGTTCCGTCGCAGTCAGCGAATCGAAGGATTCCCGGATGCGCGCCACCAAGCCGAGGTCCGCGGCAGCATTGCCTTCCTCGTCCATGGCGTCCTTCGAAGCCCCCATATTGTCTGAAAGCATAATTCCAGAAGTCACGCTCATCGCCCTTCCCTGCAGTACATTCTCACGCGGCGCATCCGCTCTCCTGACGATGCTACCCCTTGCTTTCCGGGTTTCACCAGGTTTGGCCACCGACAACTGTTACGACGAATGAAGAATTTCAGATGCCGTAAGCACTGAAATGCATCCATCACAGGCAATGGCGGCGCCTCTTGGCAACGCGACCCACCATCAGGAGATGACCGACCATGGCAAAAACAGCTTACCCCACACAATCAACATCGCATATCGGGCGGATTCGGCATAGAAGAAACGGTGCCAAACCAGCGAAATGGGCGACTAACGCGGCAACAAAATCCCCGACTGTTGCGAACACTGTTGAACGCGGCATCGCGCCCGGCCGAATGCGAGGCGAACGCGGTGCGCAAGATCGTACGGCTGGTGGCACGCACCGGCTGCCGCACGCATATTCTGCACGTGTCCAGCGGTCTGAGCGTGGACGTGCTGCGGCGGGCGAAGGCCGAAGGACTGCCGGTCAGCGCGGAGACCTGTCCGCATTACCTCACGTTGGATTGCGACCATATTCCCGACAACGCCACCGCGGTCAAATGCTGTCCGCCGATTCGTGATCTGCATGAGCAGGACGCGCTATGGGCGGGGCTTGCCGACGGCACGTTGGATGGTGTCGTCACCGATCATTCCCCGGCCAGCGCGGATATGAAAGCCGGCACGCTCGCCACCGCGTGGGGTGGCGTTTCCAGTCTGCAGGTCGGATTCCGCGCGGTGTTGACGGGTGCGATGCGGCGCGGCTTGAGTTTGGCCGACGTCGTGCGGTGGATGTCGTGCAACACCGCACGGCTTGTGGGACTTGACGATCGTGGCGATATAACGCCGGTATTGCGGGCCGATTTGGCGATTATTCGCCCGTACGAACGGTTTGTTGTGGATGCTACCGCTTTGGAAAGCCGCAATCCGATCTGCGCCTGCGATGGCATGACGCTTAACGGCGTCGTCACGCGCACGTTTGTAGCGGGGCGGGACGCGCTCTCCGGAGTGCGGGAGGGGAATCTTATCGTTCGTCCGTGAATCGGAATCCGTAAATCAACCATTCAACAAAAATCCCCAACCCGCCGACGGCCGGATGTCATTCGATGTCGGCAGATTGGGGACGGACGAGAATCAGGTCTCAGCCCAGGTAGGCGGCCGGGTTCTGGGCGAACTTGTCGGCGCAACCGGGGTTGCAGAAGTAGTAGGTGACGCCGCCGTATTCGCGGGTGGCCGCAGCGGTGGCCGGATCGACGCTCATGCCGCAAACCGGGTCCTTCGCAACGTTCGCCGCGGAATCGCCCATATTCGAAGCCATGCCGTGGCCGTCATGACCGCCGCAGCAGTGTCCGGCGCCCATCGCGCCCATGTTCTCGGCTTCCTTCTTGGCCTTGTGATCGCTGAACAGTCCCATGATCGTTCCTTTCCGACTGTGCTGGTTGCCATTATTTTTGCTCGGATCGGGCTTGCGTACCCGATACGTCTTGTTTTTCGCCGCCTCCGCGTCCGGATCGAACAGGCGCAGCCGGCTTGCGTTCGTCACCACGCACAACGACGAGAACGCCATCGCGGCGCCGGCGATCATCGGATTCAGCAGCGTTCCGGTGAACGGATACAGCACGCCGGCCGCGATCGCGATGCCGATGCTGTTGTAGCCGAGTGCGAAGCCGAGGTTTTGCGCGATGTTGCGCATGGCGGCGTGCGTCAGGTCGAGCGCATGCACGAGCCCCATGAGCGAGCCGCGCATCAGTGTCACATCCGCGGATTGGATGGCCACGTCGGTGCCGGTGCCGATGGCGAAACCGACGTCGGCTCGGGCGAGGGCGGGCGCGTCGTTGATGCCGTCGCCGACCATCGCCACCGTATAGCCTTGCGATTGGAGTTTTGCGATTTCGTCGGCCTTGCGTTCCGGCCGCACGCCGGCGATCACATGACGTTCGTCGATACCGACCTGGCTTGCGATGGCGCGTGCGGTGGTCGGATTGTCTCCCGTGAGCATGACGGCTTCGACGCCACGTTTGCGGAGCAGTTCGATGGCTTGGCGCGAGTCGGCTTTCGGCACGTCGGCGACGGCGACGATGCCGGCGAGATGGCCGTCGATGGCCGCTAGGATCGGCGTTTTGCCTTGCTGTGACAGGAGTTCCATGTCGGCGATGATGGCGTCGAGGTTCGTATCGTGGATGGTCTCGGAGGCAATTTCGGAGGTATCGGACGTAATGTCGGGCATGTCGACGTCAAGGTCGTCGATCAGGTCGGTGTTGCCGACGGCGACGGTGTGCGGCAGACCGCGGAAGGTGACACGCGCGGTGACGCCACAGCCGGCAATCGCCTGAAAATCGGTGGTTTGCGCGAGTTCCGCAACGTCCGCGACGTCGGCTTTTTCCGCAGCTGCGGCAACGATCGCAGCAGCGAGCGGGTGTTCGGAATCGCGTTCGGCGGCGGCGACAATCGTCAGCAAATCATCGGGACGCCGATGCCACACGCCCAACGGCAGCACATCGGTAAGGGTGGGTTTGCCGGCGGTGATCGTGCCGGTCTTATCCAATACGACGGCATTGACTTTGCCGCATGTTTCCAACGCTTCGGCGGAACGGACCAGCACCCCCATGCAAGCCGCGCGGCCAGTCGAGACCGTCACCGACAACGGAGTCGCCAGACCGAGCGCGCACGGGCAGGCGACCAGCAGCACCGACACCGCGGCGACCAGCGCGTGCGTGACACGCGGGTCAGGGCCGAACGCGAACCACAATGCGCACGACCATACGGCGACGAGCACCACGATCGGCACGAATATGCCGGAAATGCGGTCCGCCAATCGCTGTACGGGAGCCTTCGAGCTTTGCGCGGCACGCACCATGCCGATGATCTGCGCGAGCACGGTGTCCTTGCCGACTTTCGTGGCGCGGTAGCGCAGCGAGCCGCCGCCGTTGATGGTGACGCCCGTCACTTCGCTGCCCTCGGTTTTGGCGACCGGCATGGCTTCGCCGGTGATCATCGACTCATCCACGGTGGAGGTGCCGGATATGACGATGCCGTCGACCGGCAGCTGCTCGCCGGGGCGGATGGCGATGATGTCGCCGACGCGCACGTCATCGATGGCGATGCTGGTTTCCTTGCCGTCTCGCACCACGCGGGCGGTTTTCGGTTGCAGACCCGCCAATGCGCGCATGGCTTCACCGGTGCCTTTGCGGGCGCGCGCTTCGAGCAGCTGGCCGACAAGCATAAGCGTGACGACCACACCGACCGCTTCGAAATACGGTTCGCGCGCGTTCTCGGGCAGGACGTTCGGTGCGAAGGTGACCACGCAGGAGTAGGCGAATGCGGCCAGCGCGCCGAGGCTGACGAGCGCGTTCATCTCCGGCGAACGGTGGGCGATCGCGGCGAAACCGCTGCGGAAAATCGGCAATGCCGCATAGCCGACGATTGGCAGCATCAGCAGGAACTGCAGCCAGTTCGGCATCGGATACAGCATGAGCATGGTGGAGCCGAATACCGGAATCGTGCAGACGGCCGCCACGATAAGACGGGTGATGAGGGCGCGAATTTCCGATTCCAATCCGCGCGATTTGCTCGAATCACCCGAACCGGACGTTTGGACGGCGCCTTTTTGCGCGCATTGCACGCCTGTTTCCGCGGAACCGGATGCGTGGGCACCGTCAGCAGTCGCGCGAATGTCCGAATTGCCGGAATCGGACATACTGGCGCCGACGGAACCAACCGCGGAACCGGCGGCGGCACCGACACTTGCATGCTTTCCCGGCAGTATGCGCAACGTGCCGTGCAGCATGTTCATACCGCATGCGAAGGGATACTCGCCCGGCTGGTCGGGATGAAGCGTCAGCGTGGTCGTGCGGAAGGCGGGCAACGCAAGATCGACCCCGAAATCGGAGAACACGACATGCGACGAGCATTCGCCGTCTTCCTTGCGATCGAAGATCAGCCGCAACGGCACGCCGGCTTCGGCTTCGATGACGGCCGGGCTGTACCCGCCTTTGACTTCGACGACCGCTTCCTGCACGCCGTCGCGCAACGGCGCACGATACGCTTTGCGCGGTGCGAAGAAGAACCACAGCACGCCCGCCGTGACGAGCAGCGCCATAATAAGCGCGATTGCGATGTGCATATTCCAGCCGCCTTCCGTCCGTGATTGGCCTTCGATTTCGGCAAACACCATCACAATATACCCCTATAGGGTATATTGGCAAGAGGGACGAGCAACCTTCAGCCGTAGATAAAATTTTCAGCGCAGCGAGGAGGACGATATGAACGTCACACAACACGGGTACGCAAGCGACCAGAAGAGGATCATCGCACGATTGAATCGCATCGAAGGGCAGGTGCGAGGCATTCGGCAGATGACGGAAAACGGCGAATACTGCATCGACATTCTGACGCAGATTTCCGCAGCGGACAGCGCGCTGAAGTCGGTGGCGCTACTGCTGCTCGACGACCATCTGCACCATTGCGTCGCCAAAGCCGCGGCGGAGGGCGGTACCGTTGCCGACGAAAAGCTGGCGGAAGTCAGCGCCGCCATCGCACGCCTTGCCAAGTAATCGGAACAGATCCGCCATAAAAAACTGCCGACGGAAGACACATGCACCCGTCGGCAGTTTGAAAAAAGAATTACGGTTACAGGTCGAGGAAGTGGTCGAGGCCGACAGTCAGCCCCGGGTAGGTTCCGGTGGAGACCTTGCGCACGGCCAGCAGCACGCCCGGCATGAAGGAGATGCGGTCGAAGCTGTCGGCGCGGATGGTCAGCTGTTCGCCGGAGTTGCCGAACAGCACCTCCTCGTGGGCGTTGAGGCCGCGAAGACGCACGGCGTGCACGTGGATGCCGTCCACCACCTGGCCGCGGGAGCCGCCGTCGGTTTCGGTGGCGTCCGGAACCGGGCCGAGACCGGCCGCCTTGCGCGCTTCGGCGATGCCCTGCGCAGTGTGGAAAGCGGTGCCGGACGGAGCGTCCACCTTGGTCGGGTGGTGCAGTTCGATGACTTCCGCGGATTCGAAATACGGCGCCGCGACCTTTGCGAAATGGTCGGCGAGCACCGCGGAAATGGCGAAGTTCGGCGCGATGAACACGCTCTGGCCCTCACGCGGGGCCGCGGCGAGCGCGGCGCGCACCTGGTCGAGCTTCTCTTCGGTCCAGCCGGTGGTGCCGACCACCACGTCGACGCCCTGCTTGACGAGGGCGAGCACATTGCCCAGCGACACGCTCGGCACGGTGAACTCCACCACGACGTCGGTGTTTTCGGGGGTGATGGCGGTCAGGTCGTCACCTGCGTCGAGCGCGAGCGCGAGTTCGGTGTCGGCGGCGGAATCGACGGCGTCGACCACATGCGAGCCCATACGGCCTTTGGCGCCGACTACGGAAACCTTGATCATTGCAGCTCCTTGATGTTTTCGCGGACGCGCATGTTGCGCATGTCGTACGTTTGCCGTGCGCATGTGTTCGAAATCGCGTGTCCGCGTCCATAACGTGTTCCACTTATGAATCTAAAGAGACGCTTCGACGCGGAGGCAGGCGGCTATGACGCTTGACGATCGAACGTCGGTCAGCCGCGGCGGCGCACCAGCAGCCAGCCGATCAGCGCGAACGGAATCGAACAGCCCACGAACACGGCGGGCAGGCTCAATCCCACGCCCGGATCGAAATGGTCGAGCACGATGCCGGTGATCATGGAGCCGAACGACGCGCCCATCGTGCCGGCGGTGCTCACCCAGGACAGGCCTTCGGTGAGCGATTCCTCGGGCACGGTCTCCTTGACGAGGAGGTTGCCGGAGGCGAATACCGGCGAAATGGTCAGGCCGGTGAGGATCTCCACCAGTCCCATCACGATCAGGTTGCCCTGGCACAGGTGGATCACCACGAAGCCGACGGTCATCAAGGCGAGGAACATGATCATGTGACGCCAGCGGGAGCCTTTGAGCTCGCGCGAGCCGAAGACCAGCGCGCCCATGCAGGAGCCGACGGCCAGCATGGCCAGCTGCACGCCCAGCACGGAGTCGAGGTGCAGCGATTTCATGACGGCGGTCATGGACGTGTCAAACGCGGTGAACGCCATGTTGAACACGATGAACACGGCGAGAAGCGGCAGCACACCCGCATAGGTGAGCACATTGCGCTTGTTGCGGTCGCGATCGCCCGTCTTGAGCCGATCCAAATCGAAACGGTCCGCGGAAACCGCGGCACCAGCGGCACCGCCGGCCGCCAATCGCACGTCAGCATCGTCCGTATCGGCCGCGACGACCGTGATTTCGCGCAATACCGGCGGTTGAGTGTCACGCAATGCGAAGAACACGGCACCGCCGAACGCGCAGGCGAGGGTCGGCACGAACAGCTGTGATACGGGATGCACGGACGCGGCCAGGAAAGCCGCCAGAATCGGCCCGAAGATGAACACGATCTCGTCGATGGCGGATTCGAGCGCATACGCGGTGTTGAGCAGGTCCTCCTTGTCGGCGCGGTCGAGCACGTACGCCCAACGGGTGCGCACAAGCGCGCCGAACGAGAACTGCGTCATGCCCATGACCACGGCAAGCACGAACAGCAGCGGAATCGGCACGCGCATCAGCGCGGCGAACGCGAAGCCCAGCATGACGATGATCTGCACCGTCAGGATCACCGGACCGACCTTGCGCTGGCCGAACCGGTCGAACAGGCGCGCGTACAGCGGCGTGACCGCGGCGGTGGCGAGCACGTACGCGGCGCTCATCACGCCGGCGATCGTCCAATTGTCGTACATGTGGTTGAGCGCGAGCACGATACCGAGGCCCATCATGGACATCGGCAGTCGCGCGATGGCTCCGGACACGCAGAACGCCTTCGTGCCGGGAATGCGGAAAAGCTGCGCGTATGGCGATTGCGTTTTCTGCGATTCGTGCGGTTCGTGCGATTGCGATTGCGGTTTCGCGCCCGTCACGCCGTCACCTTTCCCCGGTAGATGAACATGTCGTCGAACAGTGGCGGCACTTCGCCGTCGGCGCTGCCGCCGAGCCGGGCGACCGTCTCGCTTGCCGTGCGGTGCGCGATGCAGTCCAACCCCTTGTGGTCGTAGAAGCTCACGTCGCAGTCGGAATCGGTGTGCAGGTAGAATGCGGGCACGTCCCATGCGGCGAAATGCTCCTGCATGCGTCTCCAAAGCCGCCCGCCCACACCGTGGCCGCGCACGTCGGGATTGACGATGAACAGTTCCAGCTCGCCCATGGTGGTTTCGTTGGCGCGCCCTTCGCGTTCCAGATCGAGTTCCACCGAGAAGCCGGATTTCAGCGCCGCCATATGCTTGGCGGCCTCCGGATCGGCGTCGATGCGGCGTTCCAAGGCCTTCATTTCCTCGCCGACTTCGATTTCGTTGAGCTGCGGCGCCTCGCCGGCGACGCGGATGAACGTGACGCCCGCGAGTGTGCCGTCGGCGGCGAACGCGCCGTTGGCGAACGTGGTCGGCAACAGGTAGTGCAGCACGAAATATCGGGAGATCAGCCGCGACATGTCCGCGCCGACCTTGTCCACATCCTGCGGCCAGGTACGGTCGAACAGGTCGACCACCGCGTCCAGATCGCCCCAGCCGATGGGACGGAAGACGATTGCCGATGCGTTGTTTGTTCCGGCACCCATGCCGGCGTTCGGGATTGCGATTGCGCTGTTCGCAGCCATATCAAACACTCCTTAACTGTCGTTGCGTCCGTCATGTGCGCCCGCCCACACATGCTGCACGAGGGTAGCGGCGTTCCTCCACAACGCTGCCTGCATAGCGGTTTCTCCCGCAGGCAGGCCGGAAAGCGCCGCTCCCCCGCTTTCTTCGGTCAAGGAGCCATTGCGCACCGGCACTAGTCGTTGTCGGATTGCTGCGGAATTCCGTAGCTCAACTCGGCAAGGATCTCTTCTTCTGTTTTGTCGAGGGCGTCAAGCTCCCGATCGGCCTCGTGAGGCTCACTCACATAGTAGAGACAGGCGTCGATTTCATCCAACGGCACCCCTTCCATCGCCGCGAGCAGCAGGCGGTACAGGTCGAGCTGTGCGAGCTTCTCCTTGATTTCGTCCGGTTTGCGTGGTTTTACGCCGGTTTTCCAATCGACCACGGTGTAGCGTTTCGTCTCGTCCGTTTCGTCGAGACCGCCGAAGAACACCGCGTCGAGTTTGCCGTTGACGATGGTGCCGAGCTGGGGCATGTCGACGACGAGCTGGCGTTCCGCCCATGCTGGACGTCGTTTTGCCCACGGCGAAGCGACGAGACGACGCTGCCAAGCGGCCAGTTTCCGTTCGTCTCGCAATCGGGCGTCCTGCGATGGTGCGTCCTGCGATTGCACGCCGCCGTTGTCCGCGTCGACTTGCGTATCACCTATCAATGCGATCAGTTCCGCACGCGACTGCGCGGCCATACCGGCAGCACCTTCCGTACCGCCGATGCCGTCGACGTCCGCATCGGCCATGATGAACCGTTCCGCCCATGCGTGGAACCGCGTGCCGAGTTGGGCGGCCGGCGAGGCGACCTTCGGAATCGGACGGACCAGACCACGCCAGTAGGCGCGGGAGTCACGCTCGCCCATGGAGCCGGCGCGCGCTTGCAGCGAGGTGACGTTTTGGCGGCCGGCAGCAAGGATACGTTCGCCTTTGGCACGCACGGCCTCGTCGAAGGCGTCCTGCGATTCGCCTGCGTCAGCCACGTCCGGTTCCGGCATGAGATGTTCGTCGGCGACGAGCAGTTTGGCGAGACGCAGCAGTGAGTTTCCGGTTTCCGGCGATGGCGTGGCGGATTCATCGGCAACGTCGCCCTGCGTTCCCGTGGATTCAGCGATATTCGGTTCGTCGGATTCGACGGCACGTACCTGTTCGGCCGCGGCACGCAGCTTGTCGGCGACATCGGCGCTCAGATCGCACGGCCAAGGCAAAGTATGGTCGTCCGAGACCGGTTCGAGCGGCGTGTTCCACGCATCGCCCACCACGGCATTCTCGAAATCGCGGGCGTGTTCGCCTACGAAATAGCCGTCGGGCAGGTCAAGTCCCAGCGTGTGCGGGGAGCCGTCCACATCGTCGGACAGGTTGTCCGGTTCGCGTACCGCGGTGACGATTCCGTTCATCGAATCGCGCGTCTCCAGCCAGAAATTCGACGGCGCGGCGCTTTTCTTTCCCTCCGCCAGACGGGAGTCGCGGCTCGTCTCGTTGCATCCGCTGTATACGAGCAGCGCCTCGTAGCGGGCGCGCGTCAACGCCACGTAGGCGAGACGGCGTTCGTCGGCGTGCAGTCGGCGGCCGTATTCCTCCTGTTGCGTCAGGTACAGGCTTGCCGGATCCATTCCTTCCATATCGTCGACGGCCATGGTTCGCAAGGTGCCGAACACCTCGTCGTCGATCACTTCCGCATCGTCCAATCCGTCGAGCGATTCCACGGGATTGCCCCCGATGGGCGCGTCGTGCGGGAATCGTGGCAGGATATCCGCGTCGGCGCGCACCGGAACCGGCACCGCGGACGGGTCTTCCAGCCAAGTGTGGGCTTTTTCGAAGTATTCCGGCGGCTCCCATACGCCGTCGCGCCGACCGCCCGGATGGTCTTCGTCCGTTTTGACGCTCAGGTGGTCGCCTTGACTGGACGGGAAGGTGCCGTCGCGCATGCCGACCACGGCCACGGCGTCCCATTCCAGGCCTTTCGACTGGTGCACGGTCATGAGCACCACATCGACGGGGGTATCTGGTGCGGTGGCGTTGTCATCGGACGCGTCACGCAGCGAATCCACCCACGAGATGAACGCGCGCAGGCTTGGCGTGCCCTGCGCGGCGATTTCCTGCAAGTAGGTGTCCACCAGAGACAGCATCGCGTCGAGTGACGAAGCGGCATGCGATGTGGCACGATTGCCGGCATCCGGATGCCGCATCCGTTCGGCGAGCAGCAGGTCGATGTCCAGTCCGAGCGCGGTGATGGCCGTGCGTACCACTTCCGGCAACGGATGGCCGACCATGCGCTGCACCTGTTGGATGACGCGACCGGCGTGGATGACGCTCGCGGCTCCCGTACGGCTCAATACGCCGTCGACGAGGTGCCGCAGATCGCCGCGCAGCAGCACGTCGATCAGGAAGACGGCGTTGGGCACTTGGTCGCGGTAGGCGCGCACGGTGGCGCGGATGTCGGCGTCGGACGGATTCGCATCCGCCTCCACAATGCCGGCCGACACGAGCGCGCGGTAGCGTTGCGCGGTGTTGAGCCGTTCGGCGATGCCGGCGAGCGCCTGCAGATCGTCGGCGGACAGACCGAATCGTGGTGTGGCGAGCAGCCGCATGAGCGCGGCGCTGTCGGTGTGGTCGCATACGACGTGCAGCAGGGCGAGGATGTCTTTGATTTCGGGACGTTCCAGGAGTGCGGCCTGGCCGACGACGAGTGTGGTGAGGCCGGCTTGTTCCAGTGCGTCCTCGTAGGCTGGCATCTGCGTTTTGGAGCGGAACAGGAGCGCCACGTGCGGACAGTTGTCTTTGGCTCCGTCGGCGAGCTCGTTTTCGGTTGGCGTGTGCAGCGCGATCGCTTGTTTGGCGAAGCGTACGATGGCGTCGATTTCCTGGCCGAATGTGGCGTAGCCGAGCACGCCGAGCGTACCTTCGGGGGCATTGTCGATGTTGGCGAGCGGGGGCACGTCCACTTCGCGCATAAGCGAGCTGCCGCGACGTCTGGCGGGCAGGCGCAATGGTTTCGTCAGATTGTTGGCCGCTTCGAGCACCATGCGCGAGTTACGTCGGGTGACGGTCAGCGTGTAGGGCTTGTCGGTGGCGTCGTGGCCGAAGTCGTGTTGCAGCATGCGGAATGCGCCTGGACTGGCTCCTCGCCACGCGTAGATCGATTGGAAGGGGTCGCCGACGGCGTTCACCGCGCTGCGATGGGTGGAATCGGCGTGGAACAGTGCGGTCAGGAGGGCCGCCTGCGTGGTGGAGGTGTCTTGGTATTCGTCAAGCAGCACGTGCGTGTAGCGTTTGCGGTAGGTGGCTCCGATGGAGGGGAATCGGGTGACGAGTTGGAATGCGGCGATGGTGAAGTCGCTGAATTCGGCCATGTTGAGGGCGCGTTTTTCGGCGTGGTAGTCGGCCACGAGGTCGAGTAGCAGGTCGCGTTTGCGGGCCGTGCCGGCCAACTTCGCGGTGTTGTGGACGCACAGTTGGTGGCATTGGGCGCGGTATTCGCGTTTGCGCGCTTCGAAGGCGGTGTCGGATTCCTTTTTCTTCTGTTTCGGAGCCTTGCCCACTTTCGGCTCGTCATCGGGAACGTCCTCGTCTTCAAGCGCTTTGGCCACTTGCGCCACGAACGCCTTATCCCATGCGCGCACGCGTTCCACGGCTTCGTCGAAGCTGGTGCAGTCGCTGCCGATCATGGCTCCTGCGATGGCGTTGGATAGGGTGAACACGTTGCCGGCGATGGTGGAGAATTTGCCGAGTTCGTCGCCGCCTTGGTCGAAGGCCATGAGCTGGTCCATGTGCTTGTCGAGCACGGTGTGGATGAGCTGCAGCGCTCCGGCTTCGCTCAATGGCTGCGTGTTTTGGTCGAAGCCGACGAGCAGGCCGTATTGGCGCACGATGGTTTGGAAGAACGCGTCATAGGTGGAGACTTCCGGTTTGAGGAAGGCGACGCGCGTACCACGTCCGGCCTGGTTGCGCGTCACGGCAGCGGAAACGCGCGAAAGCAGTTCGGAGGCGGCTTTGCGTGTGAAGGTCAGGCCCAGAATCTTCTCGGGACTGATGCCTTGGTCGATGAGGGTGATGATGCGGCGGGTCATGGTGTAGGTTTTGCCGGAGCCGGCGCCCGCCACCACGACCACGTCCTCGTATGAGGGGGCTTGGATGACGGCGGCCTGTTCCGGACTGTCGGTGAATTTCGGCGTGGCGGCCGGCGCAGTGCCCATCGCATCGCCCTTTGCTGTGGCCCCGTTCGTTGACATGCTTCCGTTCATACCGTTGCTCCCGTTCATGCCACGGTCCTTTCGAATACGGTGTTCTGCTCGCCTTGGCAGGCCGGGCAGACCCCACTGCCGTACGTTCTGCAGTATCCGACGTGTTCCACGGTCGGACGCGCGGTGATGCGGGTGGCCCGGCTCGCCGCAGCCGCATAGAAGACGCGGGAGATCATGGTCAGCGACCATACCGTCATCTTCGACCGCGATTCCAGAAGTTGCTTCCAATGTTCTTCGCTGACCTGCGCCGGCCGTTCGACGTCGTCGAGGCCGCTGGTGAAGACGCTGGCCATTTTGGGCACGTATTTGCGGGGTATGAAATCGCCCGCGTTGATGCTTCCGCCGGCGAACAGCGCCTGCTGGTGGTACGCTTCGTCGCCTTGCCCTTTGCGTGGCGCGGGTGCCGCGTATTCCATGACGTGGAACAGGGCGCTTTGGGTGATGTCCGGCATGGTTGCGATCGCCTGCGCGCCGCGTTTTCCGTCGTGTTCCGGGAATGCGAGGCCCAGCTGGTAGCAGACGAGCTGCAGGTCGCTGAACAGGGAGCGTCCATTCGGCACTTTGCCGGTTTTGTAGTCAATCAGCCGTACCTGTTCGCGGCCGTCTGCGGTACGGCGGTGTTCAAGACGGTCGATTCTGCCCGACAGGCGTACGGTGAGCCGGTCGCTCATGCCGGTTTCCGGCCAGCCGCCGACGAGCGCGCCCATGATGGCGATGAGTTCGTCGCGGGAGATCGGAGCGTTGCCGTCGATGGCGTTGTAGGCGTCGAGGATGTCGTCGAAGTCGAATCGCGCGGCGAACTGCCGTTCCGCTTCGGCATGGTCCAATGTTCCCACGGTGATGGTTTCGGTGTTGTTCGACGGGTATCCCGTACGGTTCGACTTGACGAAATATGTGGCGATGTTGCGCAATGCGACCGATGCTTTCGCGTCCTTGCCGAGCGCCTTGTACCGTTCCTCGGGGTCGTCGATGGCGTTGAGGTCGCCACGTAGGGTCTTGTATCGGCTGATCATCCATTGGGTGATTTCGTCGATGTTGTCCTCGTCGCTTACCGCGGTGTGGTTTTGGGGCAGGTCGAGGCCGGCTTCGGTGGCCTGTTGCGCGACGGCGTGGATGAGCGAGCCGAAGCTGGTGGCCGCGCTGCCCATGCGTGGGCCGGCGAAACGGTTCTCCAGCATCCAGCACACCGGGCACGCCCACAAACTGTCCACGGCGGATGGAGAAAGGGTGACCACGTCGGATTGGCCGTCTGTTTTTTCGATGGATTCCGGTTGTTCGATAAGCTTCGCCTTGTCGGCATGCTCCGTTTTCCCGTCAGATTCCATCTTGCCGTCGATTTCCGTCATATCGTCGGCTCCCGCATGTTCCGTAAGGAACGCCCAATTGTCGGGATTCGCGGCGGCGATGCCATGCGATGCCAACAACGCCAAGGCTTGCGCGGCATCGCGCGCTTGGGGGGAATCGGTCGGCGCATGGGCCAGCACGCTTCGCGAGGCGGCGACCAGGCCACGTGGGTCGGCCTCCAGTCCCGCGTATTCGCCGGCCTCGCCGACCGCCGTGTACACGCGTGTTTCCGCATCGGCATCCCGGTCGCGGTCGAACCATTCCGGCAGGTAGCCGTAGAGGAAGTCGGACGGCACATGGTCTTCGTTGAGGACCGCGCTTACCGTCACGCGCTCATCGGCGCGGGTGAGCGCCACAAGGAGGCTTTTCTGTTCGGAGGCGAGCACCGCGGCGAGCTGCGCGTTTTCGCGGCCTGCGGAAGTGACGATGTCGTCGGACAGTCGTCCATGCAGCATGATGTCGGCGAGTTCCTCCCCGCCGAACAGGGTGTTGCGCGGCGCGAGGTTCGGCCATTGGCCTTGTTGGAACGCAGGCATGAACACGAGTTTCCAATGTTTTCCGGCAGCTCCGGCGGGCGTGGTGAGCGTCACGGCCTGATCGATCGGCGCGGTGTGCGCCAGGGAGTCGGCTTCGATGGCGAGCGCGCGGACCTGTTCGATGAACGCGTCGATGGTGTGCGCTGCCGTCACGCCGTTCGATTCGCCGCCGGACGCGTAGCTGAACAGGCGCATCGCGGTGTCGAGCCGGTCGTTGGCCGCGCGGCCTTCGGCGTTGTTGCGCAACGCCGTTTTCTGCCAGATTTCGGCTTTGCCGAACGCCTGCCATGCACAGTCGAGCATGTATTGCGGTTCGTGGGATGTCAGGCGTGCCTCCGACCGCAGGGTATCGTCAAGCGTTTTCCACAGGCGTGCGAAGGCTTGCGCTTGGGGGTCTTTGCGGCCCAGTACGGAGGCGATCGCGTCGAGCACGCGGTCGGTGTCGCCTTCCAATAGCAGGATGTACAGCGCGTTCATGCCGAAGGATGGTTCGTCCGCGTCCTCAGCGGCACGCTCTCCCGTCATCAGCCGGTCGTCGGTGTCGATTGCCGGCAGGCCCATGTCGGCAGCGTTTTCCGCGTCCGACGCCGATGCCGCCACGCGTGCGGTGTGGAAGGTTTCGACGTAATCGTTCCAATCGTCGATCAGCTGTGGCAGCAGCGCGCGTCCGGACGTGTCGGACGTGGTCGGATCGGCTGTATCGTCATGCAAAACCGTGGCCAGCGAGCCGAGCGCGTTCATCGCCGATTCGACCACGCACAGCCGAGCCGGACGTTCGCCGGGGGTGGTGATCAGCGGCGAGTTCATAATCGATGCGACGCGTGAGCGCACGTATGCGCCGGCCGTGTCGAGGTTCATGGACGAGGTGGCGATGCCTTGCCGTTTCAGTTCGGCCAGTTCGATCATGGAGAACAGGCCCTGCACGAACGGTTCGTCCTTGAGGGGGCGGGTCACGCTCGAATAGCGTACGGGCACGCCGTCGGCGCGTAGCCGTTCGCCGAACGTGCGCACGGTGGCGTTGTCGTGGGCGATCACGGCCATGTCGTTCCAGTCGCGGCCGTGTTCGAGATGTTCGGTTTTGATTTTCCACACCACGTCGTCGAGTTCTTCGACGGTGGAACGGTACATCGCGGCTTCAAGACTGCCGTCGCGCGTCTCCGGTATGGCGATGGCCGGCATTTTGCCGGGGCGGTTCGCCAGCGCGTCGTCGGTCGATTCCGTGCTGGCGATGGTCAGGCTCACGCGGCTCGCCACCGCGGCCAGGTCCGTACCTTCGGCCATATGGGACGGTTCCAGCCGTACCAGTCGCGCGCCCAATCGCGATTGCGCCATGTTGAACAGATATTCAGGGTACGATCCGCGGAACGTCTGCACCGCCTCGTCGGGGTTGCCGACGAGCAACAGACGCACGCCACGGTTGCGCAATGCGGTGAGAAAGTCGAAGCCGGCGAGTGTGGCGTCCTGGAAATCGTCGACGATGACGAGTTTCGGCAGGTCGGACGTTTTGGCTTCGTTCACGGCGGCCGCGGCGTCGATCATGAGCTGCGAGGCGTCGAGACGGTATTGGTCCGGATATGCCTCGTTGATGGCCTGGTTGTATTCGGCGCGCAGCGCGAAGGCGAGCCGCCATTGCACGCGCAGTCGTTCGCGTCGTTCGTCGAGCGCGCCGTGTTCGTCGGCAGCGCGGGCGATCAGCATGTCTTCGAGTTCCGGTTTCGCGCCGATCTCGTTCATGCGGGCAAGCATGTCGCGCAGCTGGTTGGCGAAGGCGTTGGTGGCGTCGTCCACCACCATGCCCGACCAGTCGGCGACCACGAAGTAGGTGCGCAATAGCGCGCAGGTGGAGCATTCGTCGCCGTGCTCGGCATGTTCGGCATGCCTGGCGAGCACGCGGCGGATGACCACGTCCTGTTCGGCCCCGTTGAGCAGTTTCGGCAGGGGTTGTCCGGCATGCGATCGCACGGCGGTCATGATGCGGAACGCGACGGCTGGCAGGGTGGTGACGGGGCGTGCCTGCGAGATCGCGGACAGTTCGCGGATCACGGTGTCGCCGAGCCGGTCGGCCACCTGTCTGCCGGAGACCGTCATCACGGCGTACGCGTCGCCATGCCGCTTCATCGCGGCGACCAGCATGTCCAGCGCGAACCGGGTCTTGCCGCTGCGGGGTGCCCCCGCAACCAATGTCGCGTCATCGAGATCGTCCACATCCATCATGTCTCCCCAGCTTAGCCGAACGGTCCGGCCACGAATCGCATATCATCGTCCGAAGCCGTCCTGAAAACGTCATCGTGGACACCGCCATCTTTATATATGGACATCGATACCCTCTACAAAGTTTTTCGGACACCGCCACCAATAAGATTGACTAGCGGCGCAGCCCGGGAAGGTTCAACAGCGAACAGACGGCCTGCCCATGACGACGAGTACGGTCGAAGCATAGACGCAACGCACGGAACCGGGCAGGAACTACAGGAAAGAGGAAGCATGGAAGCCTCAAGGAGCATTCCCCCTCAGATTCCCGGCTACACACTGATCAAACGGCTGGGCTCCGGTTCCGAAGCCGACGTGTACCTGTACCAGCAGCTTTCCCCGGCCCGTCAGGTGGCCATCAAAATCAGCAAGAACACGCTCGACCCACGTGCCGCGGTCCGCTTCCGTTCCGAAGCGAATTTCATGGGGCAGATCTCCACACACCCCTACATTCTTTCCGTCTATGAGAACGGCGTGACCGTCAACGGGCGCGGCTACACCGTGTTCGAATACGCTCCGGGCGGCAATTACAAGACGTTCCTCGAGCATGGCCGTCTCACCGCCGACCAGATGCTCACTGTCGGCATCGATCTGGCGAGCGCGCTGTTCACCGCGCATCGCAAAGGCATCATCCATCGAGACATCAAGCCCAGCAATATTCTCATCAACGCGCACAATATGCCCATGCTCGCCGATTTCGGCATCGCCGGGACCGTCTATGGGCGTCCCGGTGTCGGCTTCACCATCGCGTGGGCCGCGCCGGAGGTGCTTGCCCAAGGCGGTGGCGGTAATGAATCGTCCGATATCTATTCGCTTGGCGCCACGCTGTTCGCCATGCTGATCGGCCAATCGCCGTACGAGTATTTCTACGCCGATGTGCTGGGCGATTCCCAACGGCAGGTGCGGGCCGAACGGCTCAAGTCCGTCATTCTCAACAATCCGCTGCCCAAGCTCAACCGTCCCGACGTGCCGGTCGAAGTGGAACGGGTGTTGCGTAAGGCCTTGAGCCGTACGCCCGAGGATCGTTACTATTCCGCGTTGGAGTTCGCGCGCGACATGCAGCGCGTGCAACAGGCCTTGTATGGCCGTGCCGTGCAGACCACCGTCGAGGGTGTGCCGGATTATCCGCAGAACATGTACGCGCAGACTTCCGCATTCGACCAGTCCGCCCCGGTTGCGAAACAGCATGCCCGGTGGGTGAAGCCGTTGGCCGTCACGGTTGCTGCGGCGGCCGCCGTGGTCGTGATGGCGTTGGCGTTCGTCACCGTCGTCATGCCGAATATGGATGCGGCTTCCGACAACAGCAAGGTGCAGGTGCAGAACCATGGCGCCCAGAACCATGCCGAGGACGATCCCGATTCGGCGATCACGTCGGGCAGTGTGCCGAGCGTGCAGGATCTTACGGGCGAATACACCGCCGACGGCAAAGTGCGGTTCACGTGGGTCAATCCTTCTCCGAAGGATGGCGATTCGTACGCGTGGTCGCTGGTCGGCGATTCGGGAACCGACCCGAACGCGCAGGGCACCACCACGGAGTCGACGCGTATCGAAATCGATCCGGCCGACGGCGCGCAGACGTGCGTGCAGGTGAGTCTGGTTCGCGCGGACCGGCAGATGTCCGAGAATCCCATGATCGCGTGCGCGGCCAAGCCGTGAGTTTGCGGCCGGATGCGGGTGACATGAACCGATACGAACCAATACAGCCCGGCATGCATGCGGGCAAACAGGTAGGCGCATGCGGTCGGATGCGCGGTCAAGCAAAGTTTGGGCACAATCAGGGAAGAGCCAGTCGATGAGCAAGCATAGGAACGCCGAGAACCAGTCGGCGCAATCGTACGAACGGCAGTTGCGATTCGGGTCGATGCTGCGCAAGCTGCTGCCTTCCGGCAGTCGCCGGTGGATCACGCCGATCGTCATGCTGCTGCTGTTGCTGGGCATCGTCGCCGGAGCCGTCATCGTCAGTTCGGTGACGCAACGTCACGTGCAGCTCGACGATGGCACCGTGTGGGTCACTTCGCTCAAGGACCGCAAGGCCGCCCGTTTCAACGTGCGCAACCGGGACGCCGACGCGGGCGTCGCCTCCACTGCGGCCCGGTTCGACGTGGCCCAGCATGATGGCTCCACCGTGATCTCCGAAGGTACGAAGGCCAGCAACATCGAGGCCTCCACCGTCAGCGAAAACGGCAACACCACCATCAAATCGGATATGCGGACCGTCGTCGGAGGCAACACCGCGGCGTTCATCAACGTCAAGACGGGCAATGTGTGGGTCGGGTCCGCCGATGATGTGAAATCCATGAATCCGACCACCGATTCGCCGAAGATGAAGCTGGGGTCGGGTGGCCGTATCGCGGTGACGCATGACGGTGTCGTCTACGGCTACCGCACGTCCGACGGCGCGGTGCTCAGTGTCGACGGACCTCAGGGAACACCCGGCAAGGATGCGACGATCAAGGGCGCCACGAATGTCGAATCGTTCACCGTGGTCGGCAAGACGCCGGTCGTAGCCGGTGCCGGCAAGGTGTTCTGGCCGAAGGGCAGCGCGGATATCGGCCTGCAGGGTCAGGCGACGTTGCAGGCGCCGTCCACGGATGGCAGGCAGACTGGCTGGGTGGCGGTTTCCACGCCGCGGGGCATCGCCATGGTCGATTTGGGCAGCAAAAAGGTCACGCAGCTGCCGAATGCCGGCAAGGGCGATGCCGCGCAGCCGGTGTCCACCAATGGCTGCGTGTTCGCCGCGTGGGCGCAGAAGGCCAACAATTACATCAGGGTGTGCGCGGCGAACGACAAGGACGCACAGTTTTCCTCGTTGGAAGATGTCAATCCCACCTCGCAGCTCGTGTTCCGCACCAACCATCGTCTGGTGGTGCTCAACGACGTGGTCAACGGCAATGTGTGGAATCCGCAGGAGTCCACCAAGGTCATCAAAATCCAGTGGAACAAGGTGGAGACCAAGCAGTCGAAGCAACAGCAGCAGAACAACGACAGCGCCAACAACCAGCATAATTTCAGCAAGAACTGTTCGGCGCAGTCGGGGCAGATCAAGGCCGTGGACGATTCGTTCGGCGCGCGCGTGGGATCGCAGCAGATTCTCGACGTGTTGCGCAACGACGAGCAGACCGACTGTTCCGTGCTGCGCATCACGTCGGTGAGCGCTCCGGATGGCGCGAACATCACTGTCTCCCCCGTGTATGACGGCCGGTATCTGCAGCTCGACGCCTCCGGTGCCGCCGCGGGCAACGTGTCCTTCAGCTATGAGATTTCCGACGGGCGCGGGCAGACGTCCAGCGCCACCGTGTCGCTCACGCTGGCCGGCGGCGACGACCATGCGCCGCTGCAGAGCGACACTCCGCCGGAAATCGACGTGGAGCAGGGTGCTTCGTACACCGCGAACGCGTTGGGCAGCTTCTCCGACCCCGACGGCGATCCGCTGACCTTGGTGTCGGCATCGCCGCAGAACACCGATCAGGTGACGGTGTCCACGCGAGCCGACGGACAATTGGTCTTCAACGCCGGTTCGATGTCGTCCGGCAGGGCGGGCATCGAGGTCACGGTGTCCGACGGCCAGCAGACCGGCATCGGCATGATCTACTTCTCCGTGAAGCCGGCGAACACGCTGGGCGCGGTCATCGACCCCGTGGTCAAACAGACCACGCCCGACACCCGCACCACCATCGCGCTCAAACCGTACGTGCACGGCACGTCCGTCGAACCGGCCGAATTGACCGCGGTGGAGACGCCGTCCGGCGCGGCCACCACCATGAACGCCACCGACATGTCGATCACGTTCACCGCCTCCAATCCCGGCACCTACTATGTGCCGTACACCATCACGCAGGGTTCCATTCCGTCGACCGGTCTGGCTCGTGTGGAGGTGCAGGCGGTGGCCGGAGACGCCGCCAAGCCAATCGCGGCGAACGACGTGGCGCTGCTAGGTGCGGACAATACCGCGATCGTGGAGCCGCTTGCCAACGACGTCGACCCGATGGGCGGCGTGCTGTCGGTGACCAGCGTCACCGCGGACGCGCAAAGCGGCATCAAAACCGGTGTGGTGAGCAACAAGCGCGTCTATATCACCGCGCGTCAGGTGCCTACCGAGCCGGTGCGGATCTCCTACACCGTGGCCAACGCGGCCGGATCGTCGACCGGCGTCATCGTCCTGCAGCCGCCGGCGCTGACCACGTCGAATTCCGTGCCGAAGGCCGAGAACATCACCACACAGGTGCGCACCGAAGGCATCGTGTCCGTGGACGTGCTCGACCATGTCACGTATTCCGACGGCACCACGGTGAGCCTGCAGAACGATTTGCAGTATGACAAGAACACGTTCAAGGGTCTGGTGTTCGTGTCCGGCGACACCGTGCGCTATCAGGCCACCAGACAAACCGGCTCCTTCCCCGTCACCTACACGGTGAAGGACAATCTCGGCAACGCGGCCTCGGCCACCATCACCATCAACGTGCATCAGAAGGACGCGTCCAACAAGGCGGCTCCGACACCGTCCGACGTCGAGGCGCAGGTGGCGGCCGGTCAGAAGGTGCAGATTCCGATCACGCTCACCGGCATCGACGCTGACGGCGATGACGTGCAGCTGCTCGGCTTGGGCAACAAAGCGCCGAAACTGGGCCGTATCAGCGAGGTGGGCGCCACGTATCTGGTGTATGAGGCGTATGCCGATTCGTCCGGAACGGACACGTTCTCCTACGCCGTGGAGGATTGGACCGGTCAGAGGGCCACCGCGCAGGTGCGTGTGGGCGTGTTCAAATCCGGAGCCGATTCGGGTGTGTACGCGCGCGACGACGAGATCACGCTGCGTCCGAACACCGCGGCCACCGTGCCGGTGGCGCAGAACGACATTTCCGGGGACAATACTGATCTGACCGTGGCCAAGGACGTGGAATCGCAAGGCATCGGCGGCATTCAGGTCGTTGACAACATGCTGTCGTTCACCACGCCGAAGCAGGCGGGCACGTATTACGTGGTCTACACCGTCAAGGACAAGGCCGGCCTGTCCGATTCGGCGACGTTGACGGTGAATGTCGACGAGAACGCCGCCATCGACCCGCCGACCGCGTACGATTACCGTGTTCCGGCCGCCGCCACGATCGACAAGAAATCCGTGGACGTGGACGTTTCGCAGTGGATCGCCAATCCGTCCGGCACCGCCGACGAGCTTCAGGTGGGCGTGGATCCTTCCGCGACCGACCATGCGCATGTCAAGGGCGGCAAGGATTCCACCATCATCACCGTTGATCTGACCGACGAGGCGCGCGCGGTGCCGTACACCGTCACGAACACGACGTACGGCATCACGTCCACCGCGTTCATCCAAGTGCCCGCATATGGCGTGTTTCCGCCGGTTCTACGTCCGAAGGCGCCGGCGTTGAAGGTCAATGCGCGTGAGACCATCACCATCAACATCGCCGACTACGTGCGTGTGGGCGCGGGCAAGACCGCGTATGTGGACGGCGTCGATTCGGTGAGCGCCACGAAGGCCGCGGACGGCGACCTGTACGTCAACGACCAGACGTTGAGGTTCACCGCGCCGAAGGATTACGCGGGTCCCGCGTCCATCACCTTCACCGCGGTGGACGGCAAGCGAGACAAGAACGACAAGGTGAAGATCGTCAATTCGGCGGTGCTCACGCTTCCGATCACGGTGATCGGACGTGAGGTTCCGCCGCCGACGTTCTCATCCTCCACCGTCGATGTGGTGGCCGGCGAGAAGGCCACTACCATCGATCTGACGGCGCTGACCCATTCGGCGTCGGGCCTGTACGAGGATGAGAAGCAGTACTCGTATTCCGGCGGCGTGAATTCCGGCAGTGTGGATGCCAGAGTGTCTCCCTCCGGCACGTTGACCGTGTCCGCGGACAAGACGGCCACGCCGGACACCACAGTGAGCGTGCCCGTCTCGATCAAATATGCGAAGGGTACGGTGAGCGCCGGTATGACCGTGCGCGTCACCGCGTCCAACAGGCCGCTCGCCCGTGTCACCGAGAAGACCGTGAAAATCAAGGCCGGTTCCAGCGAGCAGGTGAATCTGCTGTCCGACGCGTACAATCCGTTCCCCGACACTCCGCTGACGGTGACCGGATGCACGTCCGATGGCGCGTCGAAGCTGACGGTGGATTGCCCGTCCAACGGCGTGGTGTCCATCAGGGCGGCTTCCGACATCGGCGCGAACACCAACAAGGTGGTCGTCACCGTGCGCGACGCCACCAAAACAAAGGAACGTGAGGTGACCGGCACCATCAGCGTTTCGGTGATGGACAAGCCTGATGCGCCGCTGCTTTCCGCGGTGTCCGGCGACCCGCAGGATGGCGCCGTGAATCTGAGCTGGACGGCCGGTTCGGCCAACGGCAGCCCGATCACCGAATACAAGGTGATGTGGGGCGGAGACGCGTCCGGCGAGCGCTCGTGCGGGCAGAAAACCTCCTGTCTCATCGACGGGTTGAAGAACGGCAAGACCTACTCGTTCAAGGTGCAGGCCAGGAACGAGGTCGGCTGGTCCAAGGATTCCAACGCCGTCGAGGGCACGCCGGACAAGCTGCCTGATGCGCCGACGGATGTGACGGCCAGTGTGAAGGGCAACACGGTGAGCGTCACGTGGAAGGCTCCGGACGGCAATTTCTCGTCGGTGGACAATTACGAGGTGACTTTGTCCGGCAGGAACGCGCCGTCCAAGCAGACGACAAATTCCACCGGAATCGATTTTGTTTTCGATAACAACGCGATTTCCGACGGCGACTCGTACACGGCGACGGTACGCGCCCACAACAAGGTGAATTGGAGCCAACCGTCCAAGGCGTCCGACGCTGTCAAGCCGTGGGGCAAGCCCGATGCGCCGAAGATCTCCGTGACGAACGACGACACCACGGGAACCGTCACCGTCGAATCCGTGGGCAACACCCGCAACGCGGGATGCAAGGCCGTCGAGATTTCCGGAGATGTCAGCGCAAGCATCGACGGATGTTCCGGATCCTACGATTTCAAGATTCCGGATCATGATCTCAACACCAGGGAATACACCATCAAGGCGGCGGTGGTCGGCAAGGAGAAAACGACCAGTGACGATTCGACCGTGCGTTTCACACCGAAATACGCGGTGAAGGCGCCCGAATCGGTCAGCGTCAAGGGGCATGACGACGTGTGCGTAGTCAGTTGGAAGGAGAACGGCCACGCCGACGGGTTCACGGTGAGCGCGGACGGACTCGGCTCCTACCATGCCGGCGCTTCCGAACGATCGCACGATTTCCCGCTCAAGGAATGGCAGTTCTGTTCCTCGGGTTCCGTCACGCAGCATTTCAATGGCGCGGCAAGCACCTCCAAGTCCGGCAGGGCCGATCCGGCATACGTCCGCAAGGTGAAGGCCGCCGTCAAGGCGCCGATGCTGACGTGGGACGCCAATGATCCGAACATCATCAAGGTCAGCGGCGGATCGGTGAACATGTACGGCCAGCCCGGCAAAACCATGATCACCTTCACCGCGGACGGCAAATCCTATGACGTCGCCTGGGTATTGGGCGCCGACAAACTGAACGTCAAGGATGTGCTGCCGACCGGAGTCGATTACGCGTGGAAGGCGAAGGTGGTGGGCACCGACACCGCGCTCAACAACGAGGACAATGGCGGCACACTGCTGGACCATGACAGGTACAAGGCTCCCACGCCGAAACCCGAACCGTCGGAACCTTCAGAACCATCAAAACCGTCGGAACCATCGGATTCTGACGCGTCCACGGAAGGCGAAGCGGCCACGCGGAATGACCGGCCTGTGGCATCCTCCGTCGCCCTGTCCACCGTCGACGGCGCATCCAAGCCTTGGATCCGCGGCCTGGCCTACTACGCCAGATGGTGAAACGGACGATCACAGCAATCGCAAACACAACGAACCATCCACACGAGCAACACAACAAGCAAGGAGCAACCCATGAGCAACGATTTCGATGACGCCACCCAGCTGGGTTCCATCGGCCATAATCCAAGCGTTCCCAGCCAACCCGGCCAGCAGCAGCCGGCGTTCCACACGCCGAATCTGCCGGAGCAGCCGCAAGCCGATGAGGATCCGGAGGGCACGCTGCTGAGCGCGCACGGCACCACCAAACCGGCGTTGCCGCAACAGTCCGCCCCGGCAACGCCGAACCAGCCGCGGTTCCGTCAGCCGATGCCGCAGAACCTTCGCCAACCGGCCGCCGATCCGGCAGTCGCAATGCCCGCGCAGCAGCCCGTCCAGCCAACCCAGCCCGTCCAGCCCAGCCAGCCTGTACAGCCCGTCAAACAATCCCAGCCGGTCGTCGACACGTCCATGATGACCGCACCCAGCAAAGACATCACCGAATTCCATGAGAAGTTCGCCAAGCTCGTAGACAACGTCTCCCAGGTCGTGGTCGGCAAGGAAGCGCCCATCCGCCAATGCGCCACAGCCATGGTGGTCGGCGGGCACATCCTGCTCGAAGACAACCCGGGCACCGGCAAAACCCAGCTGGCGCGAGGCCTTGCCAACTCCATCGACATGTCGTTCAAACGTATCCAGTTCACCCCGGACCTGCTGCCATCCGACGTGGTCGGCGTCACCTACTACGACCAGAAGAAGGGCGAATTCGAATACCGCGAAGGACCGATCTTCGCGTCCATCGTGCTCGCAGACGAGATCAACCGCGCCTCGCCGAAGACTCAGTCCGCGCTGCTCGAGGTCATGGAGGAGCAGAAGGTCACCGTCGACGGCGTCACCCATCCGGTGCCGCAGCCGTTCATGGTCATCGCCACCCAGAACCCGATCGAACAGCTCGGCACCTACAAGCTGCCGGAAGCGCAGATGGACCGTTTCCTCATCAAAACCACCATCGGCTATCCAAGCCACGACGTGAGCGTCAACATCCTGAAGCAGGTCAACGTCACCGACCGCGCCGCCACCGTGCATCCGGTGCTCACCGGCGAAGACGTGCTGCGCATGCGCAACATCAGCGAAACCGTGCATCTCGACGACGCGATCCTCGAATACATCGTGCGACTGGTGGAAGCCACCCGCCACAACGAACGCATCCAAGTCGGCTCATCAATGCGAGGCGCGCTCGCCTTGACCCGCTGCGCGCGCGTATGGGCCGCCTCCGACAACCGCGGCTACGTAGTGCCCGACGACGTCAAAAACCTCGCCGTACCCGTGCTCGCGCACCGCATCACCCTCACCGCCGAAGCCACCTTCGCCGGAAACACCCCCGAACAGATGATCGGCCAGATCCTCGAAGACGTGCCGGCCCCAACCCTGGGCGCCAACGCCTGAAACACAATCCACCCCGGCATACGCACCACACAATCCGAAAGGTCAAGGAATGCGGCATTCGCACACAGTGCAGCGCAGACGGACCATCCAACGATCCCTACGCCGCCTCAAACATCGCATCAAGCGACTGGCCACCTCATACGTGTCGCCGCTTGGCTGGGCGGTGGCGGCGCTCGCCGTCGCCTCGCTGGTGGCGTTCGTCCTGCTGGGGTGGCATGAGCTGCTGGCCATGGCGGTGGTGTTCGCGGTCATGCTGGCCGCGGCGGTCATGCTTTCCCTTGGCAACACCTCGTTCCAAGCCACCATCGACGTGTCCAGCAGACGCGTCACGGTGTCAGACACGGTGAAAGTCGACGTCTGCGTGGACAATCCGGGCCGCACCCCCACCACGTCGGCGCGCGGCGACCTGCCCATCGGAGACAACCACGAACGGTTCGCCATTCCCATGCTCGCCGCAGGACAGTCACGCCAGACGACCGTGGAATTCACCGCCGTCAGCCGCGCGGTGCTGCCCATCGGCCCGCTATCCATCCGCAAAGGCGACCCGTTCGGTCTGATCCGCCACGAAAAGAAACTCGTGGACCAGATCAACGTGTTCATTCATCCGCAGACCGTGCTGCTCAGCACCCTGAACGCCGGCATTCCACGCGATCTGGAAGGCCAGCCAAGCGGCGAAATCGTCGACGACGACCTCGACTTCTACGGCCTGCGCGAATACGAGCCCGGCGATGACGTGCGCAACGTGCATTGGCTCAGCTCCGCGAAAACCGGATCGCTTATGATCCGCCAATACGAAGCCACCCGCCGTACCGACACCGCTCTGACCATCAGCGTGAACCCGGATGATTACATCGATTCCCAGGAATTCGAACTGGCCGTATCCGTCCACGCCTCCATCGGCGTGCAATGCCTGCAGCAGAACCGGCCAGTCACCGCGCATGCCGGTTCCACGCACGCCATTCCGCGCAACGCCACGGAATTTCTCGATGGCTGCAGCGGCATCGACCCTGACATCGACGACAATCCCAACCTCGCGCAAACCACTCTCGAACATGCCCCCGACGCATCCTTCTACTTCTTCACCGTCGGCAGGCTCAAAACCATCGACGACATCAAACACATGGTCCTCGCACTCCCCCGCTCCGCAACCTGCGTGGTGCTTCAAGCCGCAACCGGCCAACCGCGCGCCATCAAACGCTACTCCGACTTCACCTTGGCAACCGTGGGAGACCTCAACGACCTCCCCATGATCATGGGGGTGCTGGCATGAGCACCACATTCACCAACACCGGCAATTTCACCGGCAACCTCACCGGCACAGGCACCAACTCCGCCAACACCAACACTGGCATGGCGACCGGCACAGGCACCGGCTCATGGGCGGACTCCACCCACTCCGTCATCTGGATGTCCCGCAGCGGCAAGTCCCCAGCCATGCCCAACACCAACCAGCCGCACGCCGCGCAATACGCAAGCCTCACGGTCGCCGCCCTGCTGACCATCGCCGCAGCCAGCAACCTCATCGACGTATACGGCTCCGCCCTGTCTTGGACGAGCGCCGCAATCCCCGCCACCATCATCGGCTCGCTCGTGGCGCTTGCCGGTCTCGTTCCCGCGTTGCGCCTGTGGTGGCAGATGCTGTTCATGGCGTGTGCGCAGCTGGTGGTCGGCCCGGTCATCTTCCTGAATGGCACCACCATCGCCCATGTCATTCCCACATTGCGCACGTTGACGCAAGGGTGGATGCGGATGCTCGGCTCGTTCAAATACCTGCTGGCCATCGACCCGCCGACCGGCACCGGCGACGGCTCGCTGCTCGCCGTGTGGACGATCTGCCTGTGGGCCGCGCTGCTGGCCGGTATCTTCGCGGTTGCGGAGGATGGCCGGCTTACGATGGTCGCGGTCGTTCCCGTCGTGGCGAATCTCGCGATCTGCGCGCTGCTTGGCACGTCGAGCGGCTTCTACCGTATGGCGATCGGCACGATTATGGCGGTCGTGCTGGTGGTTTGGGTCAGCGCGCGTTGGAAACTGTTGGAATTGGGCCGTTGGCTCAGTTCCGTAGTCATTGTGCTGCTGGCTTCGGCTGTGGCGATCGGCGGATGCTTGGTGGTCGGGCAAAACCGCACCATTCTGCGCGACCATTATGATCCGCCGCTGAGCCCGTACGATTACACCAGCCCGTTGAGCGGCATGCGTTCGTATATCAAGAACCATAAGGACGATGTGCTGCTGACCGTCGACGATCTGCCGGCCGGTTCCACGGTGCGTTTGGCGGTTATGGACCGTTTCGACGGCAATGTGTGGAACCTGTCCGATTCCACCATGGCTTCGGATTCCTCCAACTACCATCGTGTGGGCGATTCCATCGCAAACAACGCCGCCGGCAAGCGGTTCACCGCGAAATTCACGGTCGATGACGGTTTGAGCGACTATTGGCTGCCGATGGCCGGCGCGGCTTCCAGCGTGAAGTTCGCCACATCGTCGGACGCCGATTCGTTCTACTACAACACCGACACCATGTCGGCGATCTACCCTTCGCGCACCTCTCCGGGATTGTCCTATACGGAAACCGGCGTCATTCCGCGGACGCCGACGGATAAGGAGATCGCCAAGGCGAATGCTTCCTCCATCAGCCAGCCCAAGGCGGAGGATGTGCCCGATTGCGTGGATAAGCTGGCCACCGCGATTGCGGGCGGCCAGTCCAAGGGCGGCGAGGCCGCGCAGGCTCTTGCCGACAAGCTCAGGGAATCCGGCTGGTTCTCCCATGGTTTGAATGGCGATTACCCGTCCAGGGCCGGTCACGGCAACTATCGCATCGACCAGCTGCTCGCCGGCAGTGCGATGGTCGGAGACAGCGAGCAATACGCTTCCGCGATGGCGCTTATGGCCCGCAGTCTCGGCTTGCCGAGCCGCGTGGTGCTGGGCTTCCTGCCGAAGAACGACGAGGGCGAGATCAGTGACAGCCGCACCGAGAAGCATGGCAAAACCACCACCACGAAATTCACCGGCAACGATGTGACCGCTTGGGTGGAGATCAAGCTGGACGGTTACGGATGGGTGGCGTTCTACCCGACACCGAAGGAAACGAAGGTTCCCGACGAGAACCAGAATCTCACTCCGCCCAATCCGCAGACCTTGGTGCGTCAGCCTCCGGTGCCGCTTACCGATCCGCTGCGTGACGACAACCAAGCCAAGGGCAAAACGTCGCTTGGCGGCAGCATGGCCGACGAGACGCCGACGAGCCTGTTCTGGCAGCGTTTCGGCAGAATCGTCAGAAAAGTCGCCATCTACGGCAGCCCTCTGTGGACGGTGCTCATCGTCTGCGGCCTGCTGCTCGCCATCAAGGCGATCGCCCTGGCTCGGGCGCGCAGGCATGGCAGCGCATCGCAACGCGTCGCTGCCGGATGGCAGGCGGTCGCGGCGCTTGCCCGGCAAAGCGGCCTTGACGTCCAAGGCACCAGAAACGAGCAGGCGCAGGCCATCGCCGAACAGATGGGCTTCGAAGCCGATACACTGCTCGCGCTGGGCAGGGAGGCTGATTACGCGGCCTTCTCCGGAGGCGATGTCACGCAGGAGCATGCGGAACGCTACTGGCATGACATCGCCGAAGAACGAAAGTTCATGCTCGGCTCGCTGCCGACGTTCCGCAGGTGGCGGGCGAAACTATCGCTTGCGGACGTGTTCCACTTCCGGAAAATCCGCTTGCGGAAAATCGGTGTGAAAGGGCGGAACTCATGAACGTCAAACATATTGAGGTCGGTCTGAACAGCAATATCGGCTTGCGTAGGAAAGACAACCAGGACAGCGCCTGCGCAGGCAACGGCGTGTATGTGGTGTGCGACGGCATGGGTGGCGGCAAGGGCGGCAAGCAGGCCAGTTCCGATGTTGCGGAACGGTTCGCGCGTTTGGCCGAACTGCCGACGCGCGATCTTGACGCGATTGACGAAACGCTGATCCTTGCCCAGCAGGAGGTGCTCCGTCTGGGTGAGCAGCTCGGCGGCGTTGCGGGCACTACCATCAGCGGCGTGCTGCTGCCGACGCGTGTCGGCGATGACGCGATATGTTCCGACGAACGGTGTTACATCGTCAATGTGGGCGATTCCCGCACGTACCATATGCGCGCCGACGGCAATGGCGCGTGGCTGGCGGATTCGCTGACGTGCATCACCCGCGACCATTCGGAACGGCAGAACGCCATCGATTCGGGGCAGATGCTGCCCGATGAGGCGAGCCGTTGCATTCCGCGCAACATCATCACGCAATGTGTCGGCGCGCCTGCCGGCATCCAGCCTGACTGGTACGCCGCGCGTGCGGACGGACGGTTCATCATCTGTTCCGATGGGCTGCATGCGCAGATCGGCCGTGAGCAGCTTGCCGAGATCGCGGCGGCGTACGCCGACCCGCAGATGGCCGCGGACATGCTGGTACATGCCGCGCTGAACGCCGGCGGCCGCGACAACATCACCGTCATCGTGGTGGACATGCGTTCCGATATGCCGTGCGACGAGGATTGGAACGTCAGCAAGATCGGCGATGACGAGGATATCGACGATGCGCTGGACGGTACGTTGCAAACGTTACGAGTCATTCAATAAGATGGTTACAGACCACGAGACAAGGAGATCATGATGGTCGATTTCGATGCCGCGGTGGCGGCCGTGCAGGATCCGAACGCCGATCCCGTGTTCCTGGCGAAAATCGCGTACGAGAATCCGGAATTCGGTGCGAATGTCGTTGCCAATCCGCGAGCGTACCCGGGTCTGAAGCGTTGGGTCGCCGAATTCGGCGATGAGCGCGCCCGCCAGCAGCTGGTGGCGATGGGCTGGCCGGTTCCGCAAAATGGCGTGCAGCCGCAGCCGATTGCCGAACCGACGGCCCAGCCAATGGCCGAACCGGTTGCCGAACAGGTCCAGCCGGAACAGCAGTATCAGCCGGCAGTGGCGGAACAGTTCCAGCAGGAGCAGCAGTATCAGCCGGAACAGCCGGTGAACCAGCAATACGGTCAGGACGCTGCCTATGCGGCGTCTAACGAGGCTTCGACCGAGTATGTCGACCCATACATGAATCCCGCCGATTTGTCCGAAGTGGCCGATTATTCATCGAGCCAGCCGCAGAACGAACCGGAACAGCAGTATGCCGAACAGCAGTATGCCGCGGCCCAGGAATTGCCGGCAGACGCGGGGTTCACCGCGGAACTGGCCATGACCACCACCGATCAGATGTTGATGGCCCGTATCGCCAGCGAAGCGCCGGAGCTTCGTCCGTGTCTTGCGCGCAATCCGTACATCTATCCGGAATTGCTTGCCTGGCTTGGCCAGTTGAACGATTCGGCCATCAACGCGGCCATTCGTCTGCGCCAGCAGTGAGCTAACGCCGATTATCAGACCATTTGAAACATAAGGGGTTGTCGCGGGAATCTCCGTGACAACCCCTTATCGTCTTACCGCTAACCGTCCGCGCCGACGCTGTCAACACAAATCGTCAACGCAGTCCGTCAGCGTAATCGTGTCTTCACTGACAAACGCCCTCACTGTTTGCGGAATTGGAAGAACTGGTCGCCGATACGCACCGTGCATGGCGCCTCCAGCTGCATCGGCTTGTGTTCCACTTTGGTTTCGACATCGTCTTGGATGATGTACGTGCCGTTGAGCGAACCGTAATCCTCTATCCACAGCGTGCCATCCTGGTCGAAGCTGATCGCCGCATGGTTGCGTGAGATTGTGCGCGTCGGATCCTCCAGCTTGACCGATTTGGCGCCGGCGGGCACTTCGGCCGAAGGCTTGCGGCCAAGGAGCACGCCCATATCCACGATCACCTGCTGTCCGGTCTGCTCGTTGTCCAGCACGTACGTGTGCTTCGGCTGCTTCATGGTGAAGGCTTCGGAAAGCACGGTACCGTCCCAGTCGATATCGTCCTCGTCCGAAACGGCAGCGTCGCCCTTCGCAACGGAAACATCCTGCATATCGTGGTCGTCCGATTCGTTCTGTGTGGCGAGGCGTTCGCGTGTTTCCAAGGAATCGGCGGCATTGTCGACGGGTTCGGCTGTGGGTTGCGCCATCACCGTGACGTCATCGTCATACCACCCCGGTTCGGGCGGCGGCGGGTAAGGTAGAAAACTCATATTCCCATTGTAGGAAGGTGACGTCCATGCCGTCTGACGATACTCATTCTGCAATACGATGCTCGCATATTCCATCTCAAAATATTATGCTGTAACTCGTCAAAAGAGACGGACACGTCGATGTTTCCCTCCGTGTTCACGGATTCGACATTCAAAAAAAGGAAAAAGGCTAAGAAGGACTTTTCTCACGGCGAACACTCCTCCGTATGGTCAACCGCAGAATGGTCAACCGCAGTATAACCAGCCTCCGCAGCCGCAGGCGCCAAACTACAGTCAGCCACAGCCGGGCGGGCTTCAATACGGACAGCCGCAACCGCCAATGCCCGGCAACTTTCCTTCCCAGCAAGCCGGCGCCGCGGCCAAAAATAAGCCGCCGGTCGCCATTACCATCGGCGCGGTGGCCGCAGTCGTCGTCATCGCGCTGGCAGCGGTGTTCTTCCTTACGAATCGCGTCAGCCGTTCCGATTACGAGGAAGCGCTGGTCCAAACGCAGGCGTTGGAAAGCAGCTATACAGCCATCAATGAGAAATTCAGCTCGGCGGCGAGCGCAACGGACAACGATTCATCCTCCGCTTATGACGAGGGCAAGAAGAAGTTGAAGACCTTCAAGCAGGACAGCGACAAGCTGGCTGCCATGAAGGCCGTGAAGAAAGACAAGGACGTCAAGGAGAAGTACGAGACGTTCGAGCGGGACCGTGTGAAATACGAGAGGTACATGAACGATCTGGCCCAGACCATGCCCGCGCTCATGAAGATGACGCATACCTGCACGAAGCTGCCGAAATTCGACTCCGCCGACATGTCTTCGCACTATCGCGATCTTTCCAAGGCGCTCGAAAGCTGTGCCGCCGACGCCGGCGATCTGGCCAAGGTTCCCATCAAGTCCTATGCCGAGTATGGCGCGGATATGCAGGAAAGCGTCAGCAAGAAGAAGGACATTGTGGATCAGATGGCCGATCTGAATCTCAACGATATCGAGTATGGGTCCGCCGATTACGAAAAGCTTCAGGATCTTCATGCGAAGATGTCCGACATCGATTCGCCGACCCTGGATCAGTCCGATTTGCAAAAGGCCGCGAAGGAGGCCGATCTCAGCGGTTCGTTGAAGGATCTGGAAACCACGCTTTCGGAGAAGATCAAGTAACGTCAAAAGACGACTGCGAAACCCTCCCCCGCGATTAATCCACAACCTCGCAATCCCACGACATATAGATATAGCGAAAGGCGGAACCGACCGGTATTGGTCGGTTCCGCCTTTCGCTATGTCAGATGATTCGTCTGTCGACTATCGTGAGGGGAATCTCACAGGGTGTCGCCCAGATCGGTCTGGCCGCCGTTGTCGTCCAGGAAGTCATCCGGGTTGAAGTCATCGCCCAGCTTCAGGTCGCCGAAGTCGATGTTGGAGAAGTCCACATCGGACAGGTCGGTGTCGCCGAAGGAGCTGTCGGTGCCTTCGCCGCCCAAACCGAAGTTCGGGTAGATGGTGTCGCGGATGGCCTTGTCGGGCTCCACCGTGGCATTGCGGTAACGGGCGAGGCCGGTACCTGCCGGGATGAGCTTACCGATGATGACGTTCTCCTTGAGGCCCTTCAGGTCATCGACCTTCTGGTTCAGGGCGGCTTCGGTGAGCACGCGGGTGGTCTCCTGGAAGGAGGCCGCGGACAGCCAGGAATCGGTGGCCAGCGAAGCCTTGGTGATGCCCATCAGCTCCGGACGGCCGGCGGCCGGCTTGCCACCGTTCTTCACGGCTTCCATGTTGGCGGCCTTGAAGCGTGCCTTGTCCACGAGTTCGCCCGGCAGCAGGTCGGTGTCGCCGGAGTCGATCACGGTGATGCGACGCAGCATCTGGTGCACGATGACCTCGATGTGCTTGTCGTGGATATCCACGCCCTGGGAGCGGTACACGGTGTGCACTTCCTCCACGATGTTCACCTGTGCGGCGCGCGGGCCGAGGATGCGCAGGATCTTCTTCGGGTCGACGGAGCCTTCGATGAGCTGGGTGCCGGCTTCGACATGGTCGCCGTCCTTGACCAGCATCGGCGCACGACGGGTCACCGGGTAGACGATCGGCTCGACGGAGTCGTCGTCCGGCTTCAGGGTGACCTGACGGCCGCGCTCGGTGTCTTCCACCTTGACCACGCCGGCGAACTCCGCGATCGGAGCCTCGCCCTTCGGGGTACGGGCTTCGAAAAGCTCGGTGACACGCGGAAGACCCTGGGTGATATCGGAAGCGGAAGCGACGCCGCCGGAGTGGAAGGAACGCAGCGTCAGCTGGGTACCAGGCTCACCGATGGACTGTGCTGCCACGATGCCGACGGCCTCGCCGACGTCCACCAGCTTGTTGGTGGCCAGGGACCAGCCGTAGCACTTGGCGCACACGCCACGCTTGGATTCGCAGGTCAGCACGGAACGGGCCTTGACCTCTTCCACGCCGTGGGCAACGAGATCGTTGAGCACGTCCATGGACAGGGCGTCGCCGGCCTTGTACAGCACGGTCTCGCCGTCGGCCGGGTCGATGACGTCGGCCGCGAGCAGACGGGAGTACGGGCCACCGTCGGCGGCCTTGACCAGGTGCAGATTGCCTTCGGCATCGCGTTCGCCGACCTTCATGGTCAGGCCGCGCTTGGTGCCGCAGTCCTCCTCGCGCACGATCACGTCCTGGGAGACGTCCACCAGACGACGGGTCAGGTAGCCAGACTCTGCGGTACGCAGTGCGGTATCGGCCAGACCCTTACGCGCGCCGTGCTGGGAGATGAAGTATTCCAGCACGGACAGGCCCTTACGGTAGTTGGACTTGACCGGTCGAGGAATGATCTCGCCCTTCGGGTTTGCCACCAGGCCTCGCATACCTGCGATCTGGTTGATCTGCATCATGTTTCCTCGTGCACCGGACTGCACGATGATGGCCAGGTTGTTCTTGGAATCGAAGTGTTCCTCAACCGCCTCGGAGACCTCGCTGGTGCACTTGGTCCACAGGTCGACCAGTTCCTGACGACGCTCCTCTTCGGTGAGCATACCGATTTCGTAGTTCTCGTTAACCTTGTCGGCTTCGCCTTCGTACTTTTCGATGTACTCGTCCAGTTCCGGCGGCTGGATAACGTCGGAGAACGCGAAGGACACGCCGGACCACGGTGCGCGGGTGAAGCCCAGATCCTTCAGGGCGTCCAGCGTCACGGCCACCTGAGCGGTGGAGTAACGGGTCGCGATGTCGTCGACGATCTTGCTCAGACGCTTCTTCGGCGCCTGCTCGTTGACGAACGGGTAGTCGACCGGCAAGGTGCCGTTGAACAGGATACGGCCGTAGGAGGTGGCGAACAGGACGGAGCCGTCATGGAAACGCTCCTCCTTGACCACGTCCGGGCTGCCCGGTTCCGGATCGACGACCTTGACCTCGCCCGGCTCCCAGTCCTTCGGCAGCACGAAGTCCTGCGGAAGGCGGATGAGCACCTTGGCCTGCATGTCGATCTCGTGCTTGTCGAGCGCCATTTCGGCCTCTTCCAGCGAGGAGAACACGCGGCCCTGGCCCTTGGCGCCGTCGATGACGGTGGTCAGGTAGTACAGACCGAGGATCATGTCCTGGCTCGGCATGGTCACGGTGTGGCCGTCTGCCGGCTTCAGGATGTTGTCGGAAGCCATCATCAGGGAACGGGCCTCAGCCTGGGCTTCGGCGGACAGCGGCAGGTGGACTGCCATCTGATCGCCATCGAAGTCGGCGTTGAATGCGGCGCAGGCAAGCGGCGGCAGGTGGATGGCCTTGCCTTCCACCAGGATCGGCTCGAATGCCTGGATACCCAGACGGTGCAGCGTAGGTGCACGGTTCAGGAGCACCGGATGCTCGGAGATGACCTCTTCGAGCACGCCCCACACTTCGGAGTCCGCACGGTCCACGAGGCGCTTGGCGCTCTTCATGTTCTGCGCGAAGCCCTGGTCCACGAGGCGCTTGATGACGAACGGCTTGAACAGCTCGAGGGCCATCGGCTT